>Ga0163148_10000284_pt1 | contig 68423 bp, 65 predicted proteins | sample OliLakLV19MP7P2_FD_148606 | JGI IMG/M metagenome (GOLD analysis project Ga0163148, IMG submission 148606) | Freshwater microbial mat bacterial communities from Lake Vanda, McMurdo Dry Valleys, Antarctica- Oligotrophic Lake LV.19.MP7.P2 | ecosystem: Environmental > Aquatic > Freshwater > Lake >... | reverse complement strand
CTATAGCGATTATCAAAAGTCGGTGCCAATAAAATTGGCAAGCCTTTTGATATTAATCGCTATAGGTTGCTGTTTTGATTCGCTTTCAGCGAATCTATAGCGGTTTGCAAAAGCTATTATATCGCTCGCGACTTTTGCAAACCGCTATAAAAATACCCATTTAGCCCAACCCCGACCCCGCCGATTACTATTCATAAGGCCAGTCGCTAGATGTTTAACCAGCGCGGGCCACTATATGCCAAGGAGGGCAAAATGAAGATTGAAAGGATTCAAACGCCGGAGCTATATCAATTAGCAGGTAGTCGCGTTGATCGCAGGTATCTAAAAGATGGAATAGAGGTCAGCACCGACCGCGCCGTGGCTCCGGACCTGGAGCGTCATAAGAATCGAGAGTATCCCTCACCAAAAAAGGATCCCGATGAGAAGCTCAATGCTGATGTTGACTCTCATGGTAGCGAGTTGAGCTCGGGTGAGCAGGAGTTGCCCGAGGCACGGCACATTGATCTAGTAGTCTGAGGATACGCGCCGACGCTCGCTAGCGTCTTAACGGCTCAAGTCCAAGCACGACGCGCAGGTCGTTTAGCACATTCATATAATTCATAAACGCCTCATACGGACTCTCGTATGGACTAAAATAGGCGTGCACATCTCCATCCGCAAACCATTTGGTACACATGTAGTAGAAGTGATCTGAGGTTAATATCTGGCGCCAAGCGGCGGTAATCCCCGGGTCGCCATGCTTAAGAACAACGTCTCGCAACCCAAACGCTTCGTGCAGGGCACGCTGCTGCATCTCGTTACCCTGCCAAGCTGTCAGATCGCGGTCGACATCGGCCCAAGAGGTAATCCGATGAAACGAAAGCTCGGCGCGTTTCTCGGTACTCGTAATAACCTCTGATGGCGTAGCAAAGCTCCAATTGGAATCACGAAATATCGCCTCCGGCAGGTGGCGTAAGAAATCAAAGATTCCGGTATCGGCCCACTGATGCTCGCCAAATGTTTCATAGTCCATAAAGAGATTCACGGTGTCGCCATTTCCGTTAACCTGGTGTACCCAACTGGCGAACTTGTCACTTGTAAGGGGGAAGTCGGCCCAGCCCCTATTGGAAAATCTAAATGCGACATCGTCTGAGAGGCGATAGTTCTTCAGTAGCAGTGCTGTTTGAGGTCGACCGGCAACTTCGTAGAGATAGTTTGGGCTGCGCCACTGCAGAATATCATCGACACCCTCGGCGATCACGCCGATGTAACCCATATCAGCGGCAAGCTGTCCGATCCGATCGCTATAGATTAGCTCGGTATTGCGAAAAACACGGGGCTTGGCATCAAAAAGCTCAGCCATTAATGCGTTGTGCGCGAATACCTGACTCTGAAACTCGGCCTCGTCATAAACGGCAGCGAGCGTGTGATGATAGGTCTCAGCAATAAACTCGACGCATCCAGTCTTTGCCAGGTCCTGAAAACTTTGCAATACCTCTGGAGCAAAAGCACGCATCTGCTCAAGAGCTACTCCGGTGATCGAATAGCTAATTCTAAACTTTCCTTGGTAGCGCTCGATCAATTCAAGCATCGTCCGGTTCGCTGGCAGGTAACATTTCTCGGCGACCTTGCGCAGAATCTGCGCGTTCTTATCGTCATCGAAATAGTGATGGGTTGGGTCAGGATGAAGGATCGAGAAACGCCGCAACCGCCACGGTTGATGGACTTCGAAATACATGCAAACTGTTGGCACTTCTAAGTCCCCCTTAAATTATACCAGTCGCACGATACGACTCATAGTGACCTCACCACCGTTAATCAGTCCCGTAACTGATCGATTCTGATCTAGCTCACGATAGACGAGGTCGGTTTTGATTGCTGCCGATTCCCAACGCACACGCCTAAGCTCTTCGCGCGCCATATTGATCATATCCCTACGTAGCTCAGGGTAACGCAATGCGTTTACCATCATCTCCGCTAATCGGTCGACATCCCAAAAATCTACCTTAAGAGCATGGCCAACTACCTCGGAGACTCCGGTCTGCTTAGACATGATAACTGGAGTATCGTAATTTATCGCCTCTAGAGCCGAGATTCCAAAGGGCTCCGATACTGATGGCATTACATATAGATCGGCTAGAGAGAACATCTCTTCGACCTCGGCTCCGCGTAGAAATCCCGGAAACCTAAAGTGCTCTGCAATCCCAAGTTCGTGTACGCGACGTTGCAGCTGCGGCAACATATCGCCAACACCTGCGACAACAAAAACTACATCTTTAAGTAGTGGCAGTGCCTTCGCAGCGGCCTCAACGAAATAATCGGGTCCCTTCTGAAAGGTCACACGTCCCAAAAATAGAACCATCTGGGAGTGCCAGCCACCTTGACGGCGATAACTCTGTTGTACCTGTTGTGGATAGACGCCATTATGCACCACGGTCACGCGATCCGCAGCCACAGTGTGTTGCTGGCGTAGGATCGATGCAGTGTAGTGACTCACCGCTATTACACGATCCGCAAAGCGAATTCCTAACCCCTCAATCTGGTGAATGCGGTGGTTGACGGCATCGCCACTACGATCAAACTCCAGACTGTGTATGTGCACGACAAGCGGCTTGCCGGTGAGACTCTTTAGCGCAACGGCAGCTGGAAAGGTCATCCAGTCGTGCGCATGAATAACATCAAAGTCACCAACGCCAAAGTTCGCAGCACTGCGATTCCCGGCATTAAGCTGCCCCATGCTAATCCGCAAGACCACCTGTGCAGCAAAACGATCCACCTCCTCGAAGATATCAGCACCGTATGGCGCGTCAGAATCGCCGCAACCGAGAGCATGAGCAAGTGCCTTTGCGCGTGCAACGATAGCACAGCGCAGCTCTTCAAAATCTGCTCCATCGCCGAACTGTGAGCACTCAAGTAGGTCATGAAAGCGGCTGTAGGAATACGCACCGATGCGGGTCTGGAGCTCCAATATCTCCTGGGCCGAGGCTGAAAACTTCTCGGGATCGGGAACACTCCTAGTTCCATCGGACTCAACCAGTACTCCTGTGGTTGTATCAAGCAGCCGCATATGCGGCGCATCCTCGCCGCCGTAAAGGTGTGGCAAAACAAAGGTGATCTCGTGGCCCATCTGCGCAAGCGCCCGAGAGAGCCCCTCCGACGCTGTACCTAGACCTCCGCTGATATGTGGTGGGTACTCCCACCCCAGCATTGCGATGCGCATAATGGATATTGAAGAATGTGTGCTCGGCCGGATTATAGCTGTAGCGACCTAATTAAGTCCAATTGCAGCACCCGGCAATTAAAAGATCTTGGAGCTTGCAGTAGTGGCCCGGCGTTACTATTCTGCGCACTAAACACCAAAACATGAGTAAATCTTATGAGCACACTGTTAGCCGGGGATGTAGGGGGAACCAAGGTAAACTTAGCCCTATTTGAGGAGAATTCTGGAATTCTGAAGAATACGGTAGTAGAGCGTTTTGAAAGTAAGAAAGCCCTGCGCCTTTCCGACTTAATCAAACAATTTCTCAGTGCAAATAAAGCAACCCCCGTTTGGGGATGTCTTGGAATCCCCGGACCGGTAATCGCTGGCGAGGTTAAAGTTACGAATCTTCCGTGGCATCTGACGGAGCGCGAACTTAGTGCTGAGACGGGGTTGCCGGGTGTTACGTTGGTGAATGACCTAGCTGCTACGGCTGCCGCGATTCCGTTCCTGCTCCCGGAGGACATCGAAACTCTCCATCCTGGAGAGTCGCTTCCAATACCCCCCCCGGAACACCGTCGCTATGCAGTGGTTGCTCCAGGTACCGGCCTCGGCGAAGCCTTTCTCAGCATTCGGAATGGAAAATTTGAGCCATTTAGTTCAGAGGGAGGACACACCGATTTTGCACCGAACGACGAAACTCAGGATCGCTTAATGCGTTACCTGCGCAAAGTTTTTGGGCACGTTAGTCTGGAGCGCGTTCTGTGCGGTCCAGGTCTGGTCAATATCTACCGTTTTCTGATTGAAAGTGAGGGACTAAAGGCTAGTCCGCAGACGATCTCTGCGATTCAGACGGGAGATCCGGCCGCTGCGATAACTGCCGCCGCAGCTTCCGGTAACTGTGATGTCTGTAAGAGCGCAATGCAGATATTTATACGTGTGCTAGGTGCAGAGGCTGGGAATATGGTTCTAAAGTTTATGGCAACTGGCGGAGTCTATCTTGGTGGTGGAATTCCTCCAAAGATTATCCAGTTTCTAAGATCTACTGAGCTGATCGAGGCATACACGGATAAGGGTCGCTTGGCTGCGCTAATAAGCGCAACACCACTACACGTGATTACCAACGATAGAGTTGCACTCATTGGTGCCGCGGCAATAGCTAAACAATCGGCTTAGACACAGAATGCAGTATAATTATCTCTTCAAATTAGGTAGTGCTCTTGGCTAACCCAGAAAAAACCCGCCGCGAAAACCCAGCCTACAGAAACTGGGGACCATACATCTCCGAACGACAATGGGGTACTGTTCGCGAAGACTACAGTCCGGATGGTGCGGCCTGGGATTATGTTACTCACGATACTGCGCGCAGCAAGGCTTATCGTTGGGGCGAGGATGGTATTGCGGGTATTAGCGATGCTAAGCAGCGCTTGTGTTTCTCAATTGCTCTATGGAACGGGCACGACTCAATTATTAAGGAGCGCTTTTTTGGATTAGGGGGCAACGAGGGCAACCACGGCGAGGATGTTAAGGAGTACTACGCCTACCTCGATAACACTCCATCGCACTCCTACATGAAGATGCTCTATAAGTATCCACATGCGGCCTTTCCTTATGAGCATCTGATCGCCGAGAACCGCCGCCGCACCAAAGCCGACCCAGAGTTCGAGCTGATGGATACGGGTATATTTGCCGAAGATCGCTATTTTGATCTGGTGTGCGAGTACGCCAAGGCTGGACCAAACGATATCGTTATTCGATTTACAGCCCATAATCGTGGCAAGGAGTCCGCCACGCTGCACCTGATTCCGCAGCTCTGGTTTCGCAATACCTGGGCGTGGGATACAACGCGCCAGAAACCACGCATTTCATGTCGTTCAGCCAATGTTTTGGCGTGCGAGCACTACAAGCTTGGGAACTATTTCTTGGCCTTTGATGATACTCCAGAGCCGCTATTTTGTGACAACGAAACCAATATCAAGCGGCTATTTGCGGTCCAAGAGGCACAGGGTTACTTTAAAGATGGGATCGGCGATCACATTATCGATAAAGAAGCGGGAGCAATTAATCCCGATCGTTGCGGCACCAAGGTTGGACTTCACTATGAGCGAACGATAGCTGGTGGGTCAGCTGCCAGCATCACTCTGCGACTCTTGGATGTTCTGTTGCCAAAGCCACTAGATGATTGCGAGGAGATACTTCAAAGTTGTCAGAAGGATGCTGATGCATTTTACAGCGAGATCCAGGTCGATATTGCTGACAAGGACGCCTGCGCAGTTCAGCGTCAGGCCTTTGCCGGAATGCTTTGGGCAAAACAGTTCTATTACTACGACGTATATCAATGGTTAAACGGCGACCCTTCGCAACCAGAACCACCTGTTGCACGCCATGAAGGCCGCAATGCTAACTGGACCCATGTTCGTAACGCCGACATTATTTCGATGCCGGACACCTGGGAGTATCCATGGTTTGCTGCTTGGGACCTAGCGTTTCATTGCATTCCACTGGCGATGATCGATCCCGGGTTTGCAAAGGATCAATTGGTGTTGCTTACGCGTGACTGGTACATGCACCCCAATGGACAGCTCCCGGCCTATGAATGGGCGCTTGGAGATGTGAATCCTCCTGTACACGCGTGGGCTACCTGGCGCGTGTACAAGATCGACCGCAAGCTGAACGCCGGTAAGGGAGATCTAGATTTTTTAGAATCGGTTTTTCTAAAATTGATGCTTAATTTTACCTGGTGGGTCAATCAGAAGGACGCCGAGGGAAAGAATCTCTTTCAGGGCGGCTTTCTTGGCCTCGACAATATAGGAGTGTTTGATCGCAGCCGTGATCTGCCAACCGGTGGTCAGATTCAGCAGGCTGATGGTACCGGTTGGATGGCGATGTACTGTCTAAACATGATGACGATCGCGCTGGAACTTTCGCTTACGCGCCCGGTCTATCAAGATCTAGCCAGTAAGTTCTTTGAACACTTCCTGTATATCGCAGAAGCGATGGTCAACATGGGTGGCGAGGGGGTTCGGCTCTGGAACGAAAATGACGAATTCTATTATGACGTACTCCATCTTCCTGGAGGTGATTTCAAGACCCTCAAGATTCGGTCACTTGTTGGGCTGATCCCGCTGTTTGCCGTTGAAACTTTAACTCCTGAACTGCTAGCAAAGGTGCCCCAATTTAAGGCCCGCCTGGAGTGGCTCCTTGAGTACCGGCCACACATGGCCGCTCTAGTATCACGTTGGAATGAGCCACGGGGCGGCGAGCGGCGATTACTCTCGCTTTTGCGTGGTCACCGCATGAAATCGCTTCTAAAGCGGATGTTAGACGAGAGTGAGTTTTTGTCAGACTACGGAGTGCGTGCACTATCGCGCTATCATAAGGATCATCCATATAGGTTGAATCTGACCGGAGAAACATTAACCGTCACTTATCAACCAGCGGAATCAGATTCAGGGATGTTCGGTGGAAATTCAAACTGGCGTGGCCCGATCTGGTTTCCGACCAATTTTCTGATTATCGAATCACTGCAGAAGTTTCACCACTATTACGGTGATGATTTTAAGATCGAGTGTCCAACCGGTTCAGGCAATCTCATGACGATTAATGATGTGGCCGATGAACTTTCGCGACGCCTAACCAAGCTGTTCCTGCGCGATAAGAATGGCAAACGCGCAGTGTTTGGGGATAACGAGAAGTTACAGAACGATCCACACTTTCGCGACAACATTCTATTCTATGAATATTTTCATGGTGATACTGGGCGCGGAGTTGGGGCTTCGCATCAGACCGGATGGACGGGATTAGTCGCCAAATTGCTGCAACCCCGCAAGCACTCCAATGAAACTGCCCATATTGAGGAGAGCCCAATTGCTACACAACGAGTGGCTTGAGACTAACGGGTGCGGGGGGTGGTCAAGCTCTACTGTTAGTGGCCTAAACACCCGGCGATATCACGGACTGCTTGTTGACGGTTCAGTGTTCCCCGGTTCGCGTCGTGTGCTGATATCAAAATTTGATGAGGGCGTTAAGCTTAACGAAGATACTGTCGAGCTTGGAACAAATCAGTTTCCCAGCACGATTCATCCCTGGGGATTCGCATCTATCTCCAAGTTTCTTAGCTCCCCGTTTCCATGCACGACATTTCGGCTTCCGTGGGGAACAGTTGAAAAAGAGGTTTCAATGATAGCGGGTAGCACCACAGTCATCTTGCGTTATCTCTATCAGGGAACGGCTCCACAGGTTGAGTTAACGATTAATCCCCTATTTTCGGGTCGGGACTATCATTCTTTGCAACATAGTAACCCTGACGTGTTGCAAAATTGGAGATTTGAGGACGATACATTTGCGGTTCAGAGCTATCCAGGTGTTCCCCAGGTGTTTCTTCACCTCCCCTCTGCAACCATGCGCCCTGAGTTTAACTGGCACACGAACTTTGGTTACATCGAGGAGTGTGCGCGAGGCTTTGATTCTTGTGAAGATCTTTTTAGCTATGGGACTTTCACCTTAGTTCTTAAGAATGGCATTAGCGCCTTTATAATCGCCACTACGAACCAAGAGCTCACAAGTGATGCTCAGGGCATGCTAGCAAATGAACGCAAACGGCGCACGGCATTGGTGACCAATCCGCCCGGCAGATCGGCGATCGGAAAACTTCGCGCGCGACTGGAGACTGCGGCCAATCAATTTCTAGTAATCCGCGCGGATCGACGCCCCTCGGTCGTTGCCGGCTATCACTGGTTCACTGATTGGGGACGCGACACGATGATCGCCCTACCCGGCCTATGTATAGCACGCGGCAAATTGAAACTTGCGGCAGAGATCCTTGACACATTCGCCACTTTTCAGCGAGACGGCCTGATCCCAAATCGTTTCGCAGATAGTACCGAGGAGTGCGAGTATAACTCAGTTGACGCAAGTCTGTGGTTTTTCTGGGCGGTCTACCACCTCTGGCAAGCGGGAGGTGATCGTAAAATGATAAATGAACGCCTTCTTCCAGCGATGCATCGAACGATTGATGCTTTTCAAGCTGGAACAATCTTTGATATCCGGGTTCAAGAAAACGGACTTCTTACTGCAGGCAATCAGGCGACTCAATTAACATGGATGGATGCGCGCCTTGATGGACAACCGATAACCTCGCGATGGGGGTGTGCGGTAGAGATTAATGCTCTATGGTATAACGCATTACAGATCGTTGCCTTGATTAGTGGCGACAGATCTAAACTTTCAAGCACTGCAGCGCTGCGTCAGACCTTCTGCAATGAGTTTTGGAATGCCCAACGAAATTGCTTGTATGATCTAATTCGCACGGAATCTGACGGCACGATTATCCGCGATGGCAGCTTGCGTCCAAACCAGATCTTTGCGATTAGCCTGCCCTTTCCGCTATTTGAGGGGCCACAGGCAGAATCGATACTCGCGGCTGTGCAGAGGGAGCTACTTACTCCGTACGGACTGCGTAGCCTTGGCCCAAGCGAACACGGCTACCGCGGACAGTATCGTGGCGGACCTGCGCAACGTGAACCTGCTTATCATCAAGGCACAGTTTGGAGCTGGTTACTGGGACCGTACCTCGATGCATTGGTTGCAGTTCGCGGCGCGGCTGGGCGTAGCGAAGTTCGTGAGATACTCGAACGGTTTGCGCCACACTTAGACGAAGCTGGAATCGGTTCAATCTCGGAGATCTTTGACGGCGATGCCCCACATGCACCACGTGGCTGTATCGCCCAGGCCTGGAGCGTTGGGGAGGTACTGAGGGTTTGTGTGGGTATTGAGTAGCTGTTGAGTAGGAAGCGGAGCAGGTTATTTGCGAACGCCCAGTTAAGGATCGCTACCTATAGCGGTTTGCCAAAGTCGCGGGCGATACTATATAGCGATTATCAAAAGTCGCGAGCGAAATAATTTTGAACGACCCGTAGCACCGGCTGATTCCGGATTGCATGGGCGCGCTTATGCATAGCCGAGTCGCTATGCAGTATTTACCTTTATGACTGTCACTGAAGTATGTCCCCGCATGACGCCAGGCGTGATCCACTAGCCTGCCGTTCATTCACCGCGACTAGGGTGGCGCATCAAGTTGTTTAGGTAAGCGTATAGTCCGTGGACTGTGTGGCTCTAATAGGGCAATGCGCAGATGGAGGCAATTCGTGCTGGTTCTTTGATCAGCGAAATTAATCCATTGCAGACTCTTTCTAAAAGCTTATCTGGGTCCCGCGTATACCAGTTGGTAAAGAACTTATTCTTGAGCTCCAGCCAAATCCTCTCGATAGGATTTAAGTCTGGCGAATAGGCTGGAAGATACATCGGTTCAATATGATGCCAGTTGATCGAGCCAGCATGATGCCAGGACGCGTTATCAAGAATGAGTACGATCTTCTTTGGATACCCGCACGGATTTCTGCACGGATTTCTCCACCCCAACTTTCTTCAAAAACCCATCAAAAAACCCCTAATTCTACGCGCACGGATTTCTCCTCCGCACGGATTTCTCCGCGCACGGATTTCTCCACCCCAACTTTCTTCAAAAACCTCCGCACGGATTTCTCCACCCCAACTTCCGCACGGATTTCTCCACCCCAACTTTCTTCAAAAACCCATCAAAAAACCCCTAATTCTACGCAACTTTTAGCCTGAATCTCCGATACCGATAGGTCCGGTTCGCTCGCTGCAATGGTGCGGCGAATTATCGAGCACTTAGCGCCAACCTAATGGCGAGCAATGGAGTTGTATTTTATGGGTACTATACGTAGAAAGTTCTGCTCTAGAAAAGTTTATGAGATCTGCTTTAGGGCCAAGCGAGGAATTCCTCTGCCAGCTCGCCCACTTATGAACCAGCTCATAAAGTCAGCCCTTGCTCGTACACAGCGTGATTACAAGGTCATAATCTGCGCCTTCGTCTGGATGGGTAATCACCCTCACCTAATCGTGGTATCACGCGATATAGAGGAGTTAACCAGGTTCTATGGCGAGCTAAAGAAGCGGATCACTGAGTCAGTTAAGCGTTTACTAGGCCTTAGACAGCTAACGCTCTGGGAGGAGTCCGGTGCCACAGTAGCTGTGATACTAGATATCAATGAGGCCATAAAGCGCATGGTGTACATCTACACTAATCCAGCAACTGCTAAGCTTGTGAGCTCAATTGATAAGTATACAGGTTTAAGCACCTGGAGAGCCTTTAACGAGCTACCAGCTGATATTAATAGCGAAGCTACTGAACAGGTTCCCTGGATCCGTATGGGTACAATTCCGGACCTATCTAGTCCACAGTTCTCTAAGAATGAAGAGAGCAGGGCTCTACGTATGATACTAGAAGATGATAACAATCAGGAGCGATCCCCACTGATTATCTCACCCTTTGCCTGGCTTGCTGCATACGGAGTGACTGAGCCTGAGGATATACAAGAGTACAGGTCAATTATCCTTGAGCGAGTAAGGAAGAAGGAGGAGCAGCTAGCACAGGAACGGGCTAAGACCGGGCGTGGTGTTATGGGACATACACGGTTACTAGCAGAAGGGATCTCGTTTGATCATATCCCTAAGAAGAACGGGCGTCGGATCTATGTCTTAACCTCAATCAATGAGTGGCGAGTCAATTTTATCGTGAATTTCAGAGCATTCTGTGCAGAGTGTCGCGCGTGTTATGAGCAAATGAAGCTTGGGCACACCAGGATCGAATGGCCGCCTGGGGCGTTTGTGCCTCCGGCTCCGATCCTTATGAATCCGATCTAATTGTGGTGCGGATCTGACTGCTACAGAGTGGTGAGAATAGGCGGGAAATTAAGTACCGAGTGGCGGAGTGTATCTACCGCTCGAAAAATCGAGGTTTTTGGCTCATCAATGGTCAGTTTTGGCGCCGGCATGTCGCTTTTTGGATAACATCTAGTCATCGGATTGTCAGAGTTTCGTTCGAATATCGCCGAACTAGTCATAGAACTGGCTGCAGTGACTCGCGATCAGGATGGTCAAAAAAGATGGGTTGGAGGAAGTCGTCAGGGCCCAGAAATTTTTAAGTACCGCGCAGCCCGTTCCGTCATCGGAATCCGCTGAACCCCACGGTGCTCACCGGTCGAACGATCAACTATAAGATCATAGTTAGAACCGTCCAAAGATGACTCAACCTTATACCGAAAGAACCGATCATCTCCGTCATAAAGATGGAGCTGAAAGAAATCAAAGGTTCGGCTCACACCTAGGTCGATCGTTACTGCTTGACCATTAGAGATCGTACAAGTTACATACTGCGAAAACGGACCGCCCAACGAATCGATCAGCAACTCAGGCGGGGCCCCACTTGGACACCCAGCGATCGAACTCCCCTCTTGTGCCGCAGCCCAGTTCGCCCGATTCAAATGCGGGTCAGTCGGAACGATGTTATCGCCGCCCTGAGAATAAGCCGGAACAACACTAACGCCCACAAGGATACTCAGCGCAAAGGTCAGCACCGCCAGAACTCGCTTCGTTTGCGCTAGCACCTCACCCACACTTACTCTCCACCTTTGGCAACAGCTCAGCCCCATCAATCAATTTCTTGCCGTTAACCTTAATCTGAGTTCCGAGCTTTTTGGTCTTCTTCCGAGCGATCTTGATATCTGGTTCTACCAATCTTGTTGCGCGGTTTAGAACTCGGGTTCCTAACACCTGCATCTCGGCGACAGCTTTTTGGTAGCTTATAATAGCCGCCGTGTTATCAACCTTGTTGCACGGGATGGTGCTCGGACAGACCAAGATCACGTTCGGTAACTGAGCTAACGTTGCTATTGCTTGCGCCTTTAATGCGGTCATCTTGGCGTTCGAGCGTTTGTTGGATTTTAGCAGGCGCTTTTTTAAGGCGCGATCGCGAGCTAAGCGCGGAGACTTGGCTAGCTTCTTGAGGGATTTCTCAACTAGTATCCGCAGGTCATCAGCTCCGACAACTAATCCACCACGTGTTTCAATAATCGTTACCGGAACACACTCGCCACCAAACCCGCACGGCTCGCCACTGGCATCAATCACGCCGTCATTGTTGCTATCAACTCCGCCGATACAGATCTTGGGGGTTGGTATAGCGGGAACTTCGGTAGCAATAGCCTCAATCGTTGGCGTAACTGTCGGAGTTGGTATAGGAGTGGGAGTTGGGAATAGCGCTAGCGTAAAGCTGCAATACGCAAAATCCTCGCCCCACACGGTCTGACAGTCACAACACAGCGCGGTGAGTTGCGGCGAGCAGAGATCAAGTGGGGTTAGATCAGCGCAGACCGTCTGATAACTCGTAAGTTGCAAACACTTGACCGGCGCAACCTGCGAATGAGTCGAGATCGGCGACAGCAGAACAGCAGCTATCAGTATCCCAAGTACCCGGCATACCGTGCATCTCAAAGCATGATCTGTGGTTGGGAATATCATTCAGAGGTGGGGGTAGGCCGTCGGCCGACGAGTTTCTACCTGAACCACGTTGCTGTCAAGTTATGCCAAAAAAGGGGAATCAGCCTACAGTGATTATCCAAAGTCGGTGAGTCGGTGCCAATAAAATTGGTAAGTCTTTGGAATTTGATCGCTATAGGTTGTTGTTTTGATTCACTTTCGCGAATCTATAGCGGTTTGCAAACTATGATATCGCTCGCGATTTTTTGCAAACCGCTAGAAGCTCTGCCAAACTACCCTCAATGCAACAGATCATCTCCAGGATTCATACCGGATTTTAGAATCTTTGGCTTATTCACTTTACTATCTGTTTTATTTGCGGCACTGCCAGCTTCAATACTGCTCCGGGCCGATATCAGCTCGCGACAGGTCTGTGCAAATTCATTGAAGCGAATCGGCTTCGCAATGCAGCGATCAATCCCCATACGCAGGTAGCGTTCAACATCGAAAACAAAAGCTCGACTACTTAGTAGTACGATTGGAACACTCCGGGAGCGTTCTGAGGCCCGCAGAGACTCGACGATCCCCTCTTCAGGATCGTCCAACATATCGTTATCAATTATTATAAGGGAGACCTTCTCTGCCACGAGTATCTCTGTTAATTCAGGCAAGGTTGCTGATCCGAGCACCTTGTATCCGCGCGCGGTAAGCGATCGTACCATCATGTTGCGTTCACTCTCACTGCGTTCCAAAACTGCCAGAACCTCGCCATTGCCATCGATCCTTGGCGGCTCAACTGGTTGATCTGATTTAGTAGTGGGATCATATTCAATAGAGGGCATCACAAACCAAAATGTTGTCCCCTCGTTCGGTGCCGAGATAAAATCGATCATCCCACCATTCAATTCGATTAACCGTTTGGTCAATGGCATTCCAAGACCGGTTCCGACCTGCTTAATTGAGTATGAATTCTCGATCCTCTCAAAGGCTGAGAAGACCTTGTGGCGATCGCCATCTTTAATTCCAATTCCGGAATCCTTTACACTAATCTTAACCTTGCCTCCTGCAGCGCGATCGGCAGTGACCTCAATTGTACCGTTATCCGGTGTGTACTTAATCGCGTTAGTTAACATATTAATCAAGATCTGCCGGATATGGCGTCGGTCGCTAGAGATCGCTAGTGCTTCGGTGTGTGGATTAAATGTCAGCTTATGCCCCTTGGCATCTGCCTGGGTTCGCACGACTGCGCAGATATCGGCCAATAGATCGTTCACCAAGATATCCACACGCTGCGGTGTCACCTTACCCGATTCAATCTTGGCATAATCGAGCACATCATTAATTAACTCTAGAAGATGCTCACCATTCTGACGAACCATACGTAGCGTCTCGGTTTGATCGGCATTCACCGCACCACAGAGTCCGTCCAACACCAACTCAACTGAATTGAGCATTATTCCCAGCGGCCCGCGTAGCTCATGACTAAGGTTCGCTAGGAATCCTGTCTTGGCTTTAATGGACTCCTCTGAGACCCGCTTCATCTGCAATAATTCACCGGTGTACTGTGCATTGACGATCGCTAGTCCACCCTGCAGCGCCAACATTCCCAATAGATCCTGATCGGCAGTCGTTGGAAGGCGACCCTTCTTTAATCCAACACGCAAACTACCATGCACCGATCCCGCAAACCCGATCGGAGCAACTAGTACATCAGGACTCAGCTCCTCATTGCCTTCGCCGTCCCCAGATAGCATCGCCTGCGCACTACTGCGAAACGGTTTTCCCAATACAAAAGAGGAGTGATAGAGTCCGGCTTCACGATCAAAAAGGGCCAGTTCCGCGGACTCGGCGTGGAGCAACCTGTAGGCCATCGCCACGACGCGCTCTAACGCCCGAGATAACTCCTCTTTGCTTGAGATCCTGCGATCAGCCAGTCCGACCGAGAGCGCTGATTGCTTGCGGCGGATCTCCGATAACATCGAATCAAGAAGTTTTTCGAGTGAACGTGATTGTGGGCCAAGCCCCATATCCTTGGCTACTTGCGTAAGTTGGCGATGGTGATCTGCGCGAGCAAAAAACAGAGTCAGTACAACGCTCCAGGCCAAGAGATTTAAGCCAGCGATCGCCTGGGTGGTTAACCAGGAGTACTGAACCCCGATCGTTGCGCAGATCAGTGGCACGATCGCCAGCGATCCTAGGAGTACGGCAACGATTATAGTAGTGCGCTTGTTCATTAGTCTTAGAGTTATAACCCCATCCAGGCCAGTCCAGAATGGGTGATTATCACCTAGCTTATCGACAGCTACGCCCAACTAGCTTTAGGCGGTATTATTGTGAAGGTACCAACTTATCCAGCTCAGCTTTGAACCGCTCTATGAGCGCCAAATCTCCAAAACCGAGTTCTGCTATGGTAATAGTCTGCTCACCGACCACCAAAATGGCCTCCTGGCCCTCGCGAAACGGGCGCGAAACTAACCGAGCTGAGTAGGTCTGGCCATTATGTTCGAAATCGAGGCGGCGCTTGTTCACTGCTTAGAATCACTGCTTAAAATCCTTGGTAGATCCACAACAATCAGCTACTCCCACTCAATAGTCGCAGGTGGCTTGCTAGAGATATCCAATACTACACGATTAATTCCCTTAACCTGATTAATGATCCGATTACTAACACGTCGTAGAACATCATGCGGCAGATATGCCCAGTCTGCTGTCATGCCGTCTTCTGAAGTCACAGCGCGTAGCGCAATCGTCTCTTCATAGGTCCGACCGTCGCCCATCACTCCAACACTTCGCACTGGCAGCAATACCGCAAAGCTTTGCCAAAGTTGACTGTACAGGCCCGCAGCAACGATCTCTTCATGAAAGATAGCATCGGCGGCCCGCAGCACATCAAGTCGCGCAACGGAGATCGGGCCAATTATGCGAACTGCCAATCCAGGACCTGGAAACGGTTGGCGCCCCAACAAGGCTGCTGGGACTTCAAGTTCTGCTCCGAGCCGCCGCACCTCGTCCTTAAATAGATCTCGGAATGGCTCCAGCAGTTTTAAATTCATCTTCTCAGGCAATCCACCAACGTTGTGGTGAGACTTAATAGTAGCCGAGGGTCCTCGCTTGCCAGATGGCGCCGAGCTCTCAATCACATCGGGATAGAGCGTGCCCTGAACTAAATGGGTGACATTCGGAATTCCCTTGGCTGCTTCATCGAAGACCTCAATAAAGACGCGCCCGATCGTCTTGCGCTTCTGCTCAGGATCACTCACTCCGTCAAGTGCGGTAAGAAAGCGCTGCGAAGCATCAACAACGTGCAGATTCAGATTCAATCCACTCGGTCCCAGCGCACGTTCGACCTCCTGGCGCTCGTGGCGCCTTAGCAATCCATTGTCTACAAATATGCAGTGCAATCGATCACCAAGCGCACGCTGCAATAAGACCGCCGCTACAGTTGAATCCACACCACCACTCAATCCACAGATCGCCTGCTTTCCCACGGGAACGGCAGCTTTAGCCGCTGCTATTGAATCCGCTATAACGCTACTCGATGTCCAATTGCGCTCCGCTTTGACAACTGGAAGGACGAAATTCTCAAGGATCTGTGTACCCCGGGGGGTATGTACAACCTCGGGATGGAACTGCACAGCATAATGTCGTTTGTCTTCGTTCCCCATAGCAGCGATTGGAGCGCCGGAGCTGGTAGCTAATGACTGGAATCCCGGGGGAACCTCGGCCACATGATCGCCGTGGCTCATCCATACAGTTGTGTTCTCGCCCTTTGAAAAGCCGCAAAAGATCCCTGCTTCATTGAGAATCGTCAGATCAGCGTTGCCGTACTCGCGATTTGCACCACTTTCAAGCCGCCCTCCACAACAATGCGCCATTAATTGCATACCATAGCAGACCCCCAAAACTGGCACCTTTGCAGTAAACCATTGAGAATCAAACTCCGGGGCATCAGGATCAGTTACACTCGCCGGACCTCCGGAGAGGATTACACCGATTACTCCTTGGCGATTCGCATCTGTGCACGCCAACCCACACGCTCGAACCTCACTAAAAACCCCCATCTCGCGGATACGCCGAGCGATTAACTGGGTGAACTGTGAGCCGAAATCTAGGATCAAGATTTTGTTCTTCATAGGCCGGAGAGACTACAACATTCCGCGTCGGAGAATCCAACCTGAGGCTACTTCGAGCTCCATCCAATCACTGTATAGCCATGCATTGAGAGACAGTGCTCCATAAATCGCTCATAGGTTGGTGAGGGTTCATTAACATCCTTTAACCCCTTAAGCACCCCAAGAAGCCCTCCAATCGCCGCGCCTGCGCCAGTAGCCGGTCCTGCATGACCCATTATGGCACCACCGATAGCACCGGCCCCAGCACCAACGGCACCCCCGATCAATCCATCTTTAAGCACGGTCTTATACTTGTCAGGCTGCTTAATATACTCACTGGCATAATCCATACACTGCTTCTCATAGTACTGAACTTCAGCAGGGGGCGAATTGAGGTAGCGCGCATTCGGGTAGAAATCAGGAGTCTCTGGACCGCCCATGGTGGAGCAGCTGGAGATCGCCAGAGGGATCACCAAATAGGTTAGGAGCCGAGCGATATTTAGCTTCATTTTGAGTACTTTAAATCTTCAGAACAGCGGAATTTCCAGCGGGGAATTTCTGCGGGAATTTCTCCTGCGGGAATTTGAATTTCAATTTGAATTTCTCAATTTGAATTTCCAATTTGAATTTCTCCACCCCAACTATTTTCAATAACCATCAAAAAACTCCCGCTTTTACGCAACTTTTAGCGCAGATGTTCGATACAGATAGGTCCGCTGCACTGATGCAGCGACAGTTCGAGTATATGTCGCTAATCTACTGGCGAGCAATGGAGTTGTATTTTATGGGTACTATTCGTCGACAATTCTGCTCTGGAATGGTTTATGAGATCTGCTTTAGGGCTAAGCGTGGAATTCCGCTGCCAGCTCGCCCACTTATGAACCAGCTCATAAAGTCAGCCCTTGCTCGCACTCAACGCGACTACAAGGTTATAATCTGCACCTTCGTCTGGATGGGTAATCACCCACACATAATCGTGGTATCCCGTGATATCGAGGAGTTAACCAAGTTTTATGGTGAATTAAAGAAACGCATCACTGAATCTGTTAAACGTTTACTTGGACTTAGACAGTTAACGCTCTGGGAGGAATCCGGTGCCACCGTACCGGTGGTTCTAGATATCAATGAAGCTGCCTCGCGCATGGTGTACATTTTCACCAATCCGACAGCCGCTAAGCTTGTGACTTCTATCGATAAGTATCCAGGATTAAGCACCTGGAAAGCCTTTAATGAGTTGCCTGCTGATATTAAGAGCGAGGCTACTGAACAGGTCCCTTGGATCCATATGGATACGATCCCAGATCTACCTAACCCCCAATTCTCGAAGAATGAAGAGAATCGAGCTCTACGTATAATTTTAGAGGACGAGAACAACCAGGAGCGATTCCCACTGATTATCTCACCCTTTGCCTGGCTTGCTGCATATGGTGTGACTGAGCCAGAAGAGATTCAAGAATACAGATCAAATATCATTGAGCGAATAAGGGAGAAGGAGGAAGAATTAGCTAAGGAACGGGCAAAGACTGGACGTAGTGTTATGGGACATACACGGCTACTAGCAGAAGGGATCTCGTTTGATCATGTCCCTACTAAGAAGGGGCGTCGGATATTTGTACTATCCTCAACCAACGAGTGGCGAATCAATTTTATCCTAAATTTCAGAGCATTCTGCGAAGAGTGTCGCGAATGTTATGAATTTATGAAGCTTGGACACAAAAATATTGAATGGCCGCCAGGAGCGTTTGTTCCGCCAGCACCGATTCTTATGAATCCGATCGAACTGTGATGCGGGTTTGACAACAACAGAACGACAGTGAGAATCGGGAGATTAAATGCCGAAGCGGTGAAGTGTATCTAAACGTCGAAAAATCGAGTTTTATGTCCTATTAGTATCCAGTTTTCACTCCGCAATGCTGCCTGACAGACAAAGTTCAGGCATCGGACCATGTACGCAGCTAGCGATCAGAACCGAAAGAATGCCGAAGTTGGCACGAGTTGTCGGTGATTTGGATGGTTCAAAATAGTTGGGTTGGAGTAAGGTGGTGAGTAAGGTGGTGAGGAGTAAGGTAGGAGTAAGGTAGGGACGGCATTTAGGGATTGATCAAGAGTGGTGACCTTAATCGTATATCCAGTAGCAGGTTGCAAGCTGTTAAGGATGTAACTATTTATTCCCGCCGGAATATTATCGCTAACATTTACGCCGTTTTTATATACACGGGTCCAGGCAAAATCGGGTGTTTATGGTGGCTGCCAGCTTAGTGCAATCGAATCACTTTGCGGCGCTACCAATAAACTAAGTACCTCTGCGGGTGGTATTACATCAATCGGCGCGACACCCTGGCCGTCAACGGTGGCATTTACATTTCCAACTAGATCGGTCGCAGTTACAGCGACATACAACAGTACATTTTTAGGCAGGTTCTGAAGCTGAAAATTCTTGATGCCAGCCTGTGTCGTACCAACTGCGGTAGCCTGTGCGATATTAACAAAATCTGTAGGCGAGGTATAAATCGTATAGTATTAGTAAGTATAAACTTACCACCATTAGTGGTGGTGAATTTCGCATAATCATTACTACCAGATAACGTACTCTCAAGTGTCGTCACAGAGCTTAAGTCTACAGTGCCGTTATCAAGCGCTTCAAAATAATAATAATACGTATAATAATCGTAGCTCTTACCAACCTTCATCGTCTCTACTGACGATAGGTCTAACAATGAACCAGCGTCTTTAACCGAAACTATGGTTGCAGGGTTCAAGCCGGAAGTGTCATACTCCGTCGCCCCCGGCAACAAAACCTTCCCCCCACCCGCAACTAAAAACCTCCCATTATTAATATCAACTGACCCTGTCGCCGTAAAAACCGCATTAGCGCCGGTCGCTATTAGCTGCGCCCCGCCGTTTAAATTAAACTGCCCTGAAATAGTTGATGGATTGGTAATCTTGAACGTTCCGCCAGTAACACTGAGCGCATCAGTCGCGGTCAGTGATTTAATTACAATATCGCCTGAACTTGAGGTCACCGTGACTTGGGCGCTGGGACGATCAATAATTACGTCGTCATCTGGTCCGGGGACTACGCCGCCGCTCCAGTTTGAGGCAACCGCCCAGTCACCACTTGAATTTGAATTCCAACTGATCTCTGCTGCGCTTGCGGAGGATACACAGAGAAACAGCGATCATAATTGAAAGGTAACCGAAGCTATGAAGCAGAAAATTGGCGATAGATACTTGAGATACTTGGTAGCGCGCGATTGCAAGCGCCACGATCTAAACCTAAACCTCTCCGGTGCCCCATTCAATTTAGACAGCTTCGCCATCCCCAAAAAATTCCCCTCTGTAGATTGCACTGGGGTAAGGGACATTTACAGAAACTCTCTATTACTAAACTTCAGCAGATGAAACAGGGCATCAGATTCAAAGTTGGGTCGTTGAATATGCCCAACAGCAGACTCAGCTACAGTATTCTCCGCTACAACGCCGGGCGCACACGCACCTCAATCATCATTGCCTTGAGCGCCGTGATACTAGCCGTCTTGGCCGCAGCAACTCTAGTACATTTCAATACGGAATCAACCCCTACCATTGCGCAAACCATTGCACGAAGCATTGCGCGAAATGATCGATCGGGGTCGAAGATTGATGGGGGCGGTACGACCAATGCCTTAGCCTCATCAACACCGATCTCAGTGGCACCGTCTGCATGCCTGTTAGGTATTTCAGACCTAGCGGAGTGGCTCGGAAATGGTGCGGGCCGCGCGGCTATGCACAGTAATATCGTCTCAATAGACACTAGAGCCGAAGGAGCTTTTGCTGTGGCATCAGTTCCTAACTCTCTAAATCTACCGATCTTTTCACTAAAATCTAAACCTTATCTAAAAACAAAACGGCTACTACTGCTGGGCGAGCCGTACCAGATTAGGGCTCTGGATGAAACCTGCAACGACCTGCAACAACGTGGATTTGGTGAGGTGCAGGTGTTAGTCGGCGGACTTGAGAGTTGGCAGGCCGCAGGGTTGCCGTTACACGGAGACGCATTGGCGCACGCCACGCGGATAGTTAGCGCCCAAGACTTTGTTCGCGAAAGTCAGTATCGGCCCTGGATAGTAGTGAATGCCTCGAATGGTAGTAGCCCTCTGACATGTTCGGGCGAGATGATCACGTTACCGTATAGCGGTGATCTGGTGAACTATGTTGCACAATTAAAGAGCAGTATCACTGCGAATCTAAATAGTGACGAGACACGTTTTTGCGCTCTTTTCCTGGACGATAACTTCCCCGCCAAAGATATCCCAGTCCTGACCCAGATGTTAACGGCACAGTTACCGCGCACCTTTATTGTGGATGGCGGCGTGCCAGCATTAGAGCTCTACCAAAAACAACACGCAAAATCACTTAAGAATCAACCGTCCGGAGAGCTGCCGGTTTTTCAGTGTCGGGCGTTGCGATAACCTAACACTTAGTTTAGGGCAAGCCTTTTGGTAACCGTTTACGGGTGGTGGTAAATTTGTAGGTATTTGGTTAATAAATTTTGTTGTTTTGCATTTCAAGACCCATTTCCCTTTCTTGTCACCTCTATCGCGATTATCAAAAGTCGGTGCCAATAAAATTGGCAAGCCTTTTGAACTTAATCACGATAGATTGCTGTTTTGATTCGCTTTCGCGAATCTATAGCGGTTTGCAAAAGCTATTTTATCGCTCGCGACTTTTGCAAACCGCAATATGGAATACCCCAACCAAAAAAATACCCGGATTCAGGCTCTAAAAAGATTCTGAATCCGGGTATCGCTTAAGAACAACCGATCAGTTTGAATCAGCCCTTATTAAATACAGCTAAGAAATCAGACTGCACGATCAAAGGCTGTACGTTTGGACGAATAACGATCTTAGTGTCAGTAAGATCAATTGCCGCCCCATTCGAGTCCGCAACGACTACAAGGCTACGAAAATCGGTACAGAATTTCTGTTTGGTCTCAGCCTTCGAGCAGTAAGAGTTCGCTGCGCCAACGAAATTGTCGATTGAGTCGGCAACCTGACGCTTGGTATCCTCACCCTTTAACGCCTCCCAATTAACATCGACAACGAATGGGCAACCACATACCCCAGCCAGTGCCGTGAGGTTCTTTTGAATTAGGGCCTTGTGCTCTGTACTTCCAGCAGTAGGCTTGCCAGCGGTTGTTGTGTCGGCAAATGCGCTACCAACAAAGGTCATCATTATCAAAACTATAGCAACTAACTTATTCATATTTACTCTCCAAACATTAAATTACTGACGACCAAATCTCTCTAATCAGTGAAATTAATATTGAAGTTGGTACTTCAATTTAAAATCAACAATCTGACGAACTAAAGGAATTAGTCCTACTCCCCTTCCTGCGCCAACTGGCGATCAGCCTGCGTCTCACGCTGCTGCGCGTTCTGCAATGCATTCTCCTGTTCTCCTATGCCAGAGCTAGCCGCTGCAGCGTCAGGCGAATCAACCCCGTCGATCGCCATATCCTGGCTCGCAGCGCGATTCATCTGATCTATATTATTCTGCGCCTCGCCAGCATCAATCTCCGCCTGACGGGCACGAGCCTCTGCGTCAGCGAAGCAATCGGAGGAGATAAGCGGGACCATCGCAGCAATCAGCGCTACAACTAGAAAGCGCGCGGCTGGAATACCATTTGCGAACTTAGACATACTCAATTCCTGTAAAATATAGATTAACTTTCGGCGGCCAAGCTATCACGGAGCTTGGACAGTTAACTAACTATTAATTCGATCTATTTTTTCAATCTTCACCAAAGGTGATGGGTGGCGCTAAACCTTCGAATGCGCTCTACTTTCTGACGATATGCGCTATTCCCCACACAAGCAGGTATTGCGGCCCTTTGAGGCGATGTGGTCGTCAGATCGCGGGCTGATCTTATTATCTCTATTTCTAATAATCGAGATATTCCTACTTCAGCCACTAGCTAATGGCCATTTGGCCCTCCGATTTGTGCTCTGGATAGTCTCTTCTCTAATAATTATTACTGGCACGACCGTAATATCACCTTCAAAGGTCTATCGTAGCGCTACGGTGATTCTCGCCGTTACTGTTCTAGCTCTCCATTGGCTATACTTTGCGCGACATGATGCGGCGATAGCGAGCTTGCTTTCAGTCCTGGTTTTCCACTCCGCGCTTGCCTTTATGATCCTACTGCGAGTCTTTCGCGAGGGTGCTGTCACACCAGCAAGAATCTATGGAGGGATAGCTGTTTACCTACTTATCGGAATGATCTGGGCCAACCTCTATAGCATAATTGAGCTATTACACTCCGGCTCATTCCAACTTGTAGAGAGTTTCTCCAGTCCCCAAGATCTGAAATTAAATATGATCTATTTCAGTTTTACCACTCTGACCACATTAGGCTACGGAGACATTACGCCACTTAGTCCATACGCCAGAAGCTTTGCCAATCTCGAAGCGCTAATTGGACAGCTCTATCCGGCGATCCTCTTGGCTCGCTTGGTGTCACTTCAGGGCACACATCATCACCCGAAGAAGGGTGGGGAATATGGGATTTAGTCAGCGTTAGTCAGCGGTTTCCAAATTGAAATCTAGGCTCCTATGGCAATTTGAGGACTCTAACTGCTAGTTTTGTTACCAATTGGACTATGGTACCGCAACTGCTTTAGATGATAAATCTCATGCGTTGCGCATGCCCGACTTCAGAATGTTTTTTCTAATCTAATGAGATCAATTACGGAGCAATATGATTGATATGATCAAGTGGTGTATTCTTCCCGTACTCTTTCTAGTGATGATCGGCTGCACCAACGTCTCGATCACCACCCAACAGGATATCGGTGCACCGATCTATCCTCCAACCGATCCGGCATCCGTACAGATCGTTAGGGCCTTTCCAACACGCCCCTTTGTGCGCCTAGGCGAAATAACTGCTGAGCCATACGGCGATCCATCAGTTCAGGAGATTGAACAGAAGCTTCGTGATGGTGCAGCCAAGATCGGTGCGAGTACCGCCGTAATTGTTTCAGATCGAACGGAGTTAATGGGCGCTTCAATTACCGGAGGCTTCGGCAACCGACAGCTCTCACGAGATTATCAACGCGTAATCATGGCGATAGGTATCCGCTACGTACACTAAGGTCCGCAAAATTTTAAAGCAGATTACGTGAGTTAATAATTATGAGATCATTTCCAGCACTCGTCCTCTCGATTATGGCGATCTTAGCGATGGCGACAGCTTCTCCGAGTTCAACACACGCACAGGGCTGGAGTGGAGGATCTTTCTATCAAGAGCTTTCACCGGAATCCTTGAATACCCTTGTTGGACCAGTGGCGCTCTACCCAGATCCCCTACTTGCACAGGTTCTTCAGGCATCCGCATATCCCAATGAGATCAGCCAGGCTCAACAATGGGTCGCAGAGAATCCCGATCTAAGTGGGATTGATCAGCAGTTCTGGGACCCCAGCGTTATGGCCGTGGCACGCTACCCGTCGGTGGTGAACCTACTTACTCAGCAGCCAACTTGGACACAACAGTTAGGGCTTGCCTATCAAAATCAGCCCAAAGGTGTCATGGCAGCCGTACAGCACCAGCGACAACTTGCTCAACAACTTGGCAATCTCAAAACTACGCCACAACAGTCAGTAATTGTGAGTGGCTCGACGATCCAGATCGTGCCTGCCTCACCCCAGGTCATCTATGTCCCAATCTATAGTCCCTCGGTGATCTATACTCAACCGGCAACCTATCAAACATCTCCCATGTTAGCTTTTGGTGCCGGGTTTGCGATGGGAAGTTGGATGAGCTCGAGCGTCAACTGGAACACCTCTTCGGTCGTTTATTATGGTGGTAGTGGAGGCTGGGGGGATATTATTACGGGTCCAGTGGGCCGGGCTATGCAACGACTTCAGCTTGGAACAACTCCGGCAAAACTGCCGCAGGTGGTAGTTGGAACTCTACTGGCACAACCGGACGGACGATGTACGGCGGAGCCTATGCAACCCGCAGCGCTTCCGGATCCACAGTCAATGGTGGTAATTGGAATGCAAACCAGATCGGGGGAGTAACACCTTACGGTGGTTCATATAACGCAAAGGGTGGTACCTTTCAGACAGCAAATGGTACTACCGTGGGTGGCTTTAACGGGTCCGCCTCAGGCTATGGTGGATCGGCCAATGCTCGTGGTTGGGGAGTTCAGAATGGTGACGACAGTGCCGGTGGATTTTCAAAAACTATAGCAACTCCGAACGGGCTCTATAACGTTCACGGTGCCGGAGCGAGTGACGGCAGTAATAGTGCGGGAGCTGCCCAGGTAAGTAGTTATACCAGAGGCGGCGGATACAACTCACAGGCATGGTCCGGTCAGGACGGGAATATTTCTAAGTCCAGTGGGGGTTGGGGCGCAGATAAAAATAGTGATTGGGGTGGAGGTGATAGTGCTTTCTCTGGTGCAGGAAACGGTGGAAATGCCTCCAATTTCAGTAATCAAGGTGCCTTCAGTCGCTCCAGTGGCGGGGGTTTTGGCGGTGGCCAAAGTAACTATAATTCTGGTGGTGGTGGCTTTGGTGGCAGAGGTTTCGGCGGTAATTCAGGTGGATTTGGTGGAGGCGGAAGAAGTTTCGGCGGTGGAGGCTTTAGACGTTGAGTAACCGTTCACAAAAAATGCCCCGTTTAGGGGCGACAGGAAAGGATCCCAGGTAAGCGAAGTATTGAATGCCATTACAAAATGTGTGAAATAGTAAGACTAGCAAAAACTCTTGGTGACCAGTTACATTAGGATTATATGAAGATAAATCTGTCACTCTCAAGAGTAACACTTTGCGTACTCCTCTCACTGGTGCTTAGCGGTTGTGCTAGCAAGGATGGCACTGCTCCACTAAACGATGTAACGGAAGTAAATGGCCAACTGGTCTTTGACAACCCACAGCTTGCTCTAGAAACTCTGGCGCAAGCCGTTCGGGCCGAGGACCCCGTTAAACTTAAACAGATCTTTGGAGCACATGCGCAGGATCTGCTTAGCTCGGGCGATCCCGTTGCCGATCGCAGAAATATTAAGCGGGTTGCTGAACTGATAGCCGAGCGGACCGAGGTAGTTGCAATCACAAACCCTGAACGTCCTCAGCTGGCAATGGCTGGATTCCTTTTTGGCAGTAGTGATTGGCCATTTCCTGTTCCGCTAGTTAGGGAGGCCACAAAAGAGCAAGGTGCTGGATGGCGCTTTGATACGGAGGCCGGCAAATCCGAGGTAGTTAATCGCCGGATCGGAGAAAATGAATTAAACGTAATTGCATTGTGTTCTGAGTATGTTAAAGCGCAATTGGAATATTTCGCATACACAACTGCGATCAACAGCCCCCGATTCGCTGATCGCTTCTTTAGCTCTCCTAATAAACGAGATGGATTGTATTGGAAGCCAGCTCCTGGCGAGCAATTGAGCCCCATGGGACCGCTCGTTGCAGAGGCTGCGGCTGAGGAATATATGAAGACTACTACTTCACCAACTCCGTTTCACGGTTACTACTTTAGAATTCTAAAATCTCAGGGAGCCAAAGCACGCGGAGGAGCACGAAACTATATTGCAAACGGAAGGATGACCGAAGGTTTTGCGATGTTGGCCTATCCAGCAAAATGGGATGTCACCGGTAGTATGACCTACATAGTCGGGCCGGATAGCGCGATCTATCAGAAAAATCTTGGGGCCGATACTTTGACCATGGCGAACAAGATTTCTAGTTACAATCCCGATTTCAGTTGGAGCTTATTGCGCTAAGCTGCGCGCATCCACTCTGCCTCCCGAAGGATCCCCTGCTCTAGTAAAACCCTTGGCGCAAATCCGATGCGCTCCTTGGCGCGCGTACAATCGGCGCGGGTATGTCTTGCATCTCCGGCCTCCCTTGCAGTCCGGTTAATCTTCAATGGCCCAATTGAACCTTCAATTATTCTCAAGACGTCGTTGACAGTAGCCTGAGTGCCACCCCCAAGGTTTAGAACATCCCCTGCCGTACCGCATTCGGCGGCTGCGATATTGGCCGCAACGATATCGTCAATATAGGTAAAGTCACGGGACTGCTCGCCATCACCAAACAGAGTAATCTCCCCTCCAGTTAACGCTGCTTTGACGAAGCGATGGAACGCCATATCAGGACGTTGGCGTGGGCCGAAAACTGTAAAATAGCGTAGTGAGACCGAGGGAACAGCGAACTCCGTGGCGTAAAGTCGCATTAAATGCTCAGCCGCAAGTTTGGTTACTCCGTAGGGACTGACCGGTTGTGGGGTTAGATCCTCCGATGTCGGGAAGGATTCAGCGTTGCCGTAGATCGAACTGCTCGATGCGTAAACAATCTTTTTTAGGGTAGGGTGATTGACACAGTGTTCAAGTAATCGTTGGGTGACCAAGACATTATTATCGGAGTAGCTGCGAAAGTAGCCTCCCCAGCTAGCTCGGACACCAGCCTGTGCGGCCTGATGGAAGATCCACTCAGCAGAATCTAGTAGCTTCGTAATATCAACGGTTAGAAGATTATCTTCTATAAGGGTGAAACGCGAATTCTGCTTAGCCGCCGCAAGATTCAACTCCTTTGCCTTGCGTGGATAATAGTCCACAAAACAGTCTATTCCGGTCACATCATGACCGAGTGCTAGCAAGCTATCGACAAGTGTCGAACCAACAAATCCGGCTGCTCCAGTCACCACACAACGCATATTCGATTTATCCGTAAAAAACAGAGCTCAATTAGGGGCTGACTATAGAAGAACCCAAAGGATGAATACAAATAGCACCGCCACAACTAGCATGATCCCCAGGAGTAGGATTACGCGATCCTCTAGTCCTTCAATTTGACGCGGGGCCTCTTCGCCCAAGGATCCACGCATCGAGGGGTGCACCTCCATTCCAGTGACACGGTTCTTGAGCTCCTGAGTTGAAAGTGAGATCGTCTCGCCACCATCATAGCGTTCGTATGCCCCAGACGCCCCAAAACCGGACTGACCAAATGGAGTACGAACCGGGGCGCGTTCAGTTCGTTCGGGGCCTCGCCAATCGGTAGCATTCGAAAGCGGTGAATTAGGTGAAAATCCGGTTGGAGCTTGATTGGCTACCGAAAGACCCGGCGCCTCAGAGGCTTGATTGGTTGCAGCCGTGGAACGACTAGCATCGCTAAATATAAGCTCGTAATGGGACAACTTTAAAACGTCACCGTCCTTCAATATCGTTGATGCCGAAGTACTAACTCCATTTATTGCGAAACTGGCACCCGGTGAAACTGTAAAGGCCTGAACATGGTCCCCGCGACCCTCAATAACAAGCGATGGAAGTGCCGCAGCATCAGAATCGATTCCAAAATCTGCGCGCTCACCACCAAAGGAGACAGCTCTACCATAGGCTGGAACAACAAATTCACGAACGAATTCGCCACGCGCAAAGATCAGCAGGGTCCGATCTGGGGAAGATACTGCATCCCCCGAATCAGAACTCAGAGCTGAGCTACTAATAGATACCAACTTAAGTCCGACATCCCCAATCTGCAGCGCATCGCCAGAGCGTACGACGACCTGTTTACCCGGTGTTAACTTGACGCCGTTTAGCCATGAGCCGTTGGTACTCTCAAGATCTTTGTAGGTCCACTGTGAGCCGTAGGTTACAAAAACCCCGTGCTGGCGCGAAACACCGGTACTAAGTACCTCAATTCCCAATCCGCCAGGAACCTCGCGACCTATATATATACCGTTCTCCTGGGACTCGGGATCAAGGACACCAACCTCTGGCTGCCCAACGAGCTGCTCCTCGCCTTGAATTGGGGTAACTCTTAGAATTGCGAGCGCTATAGGCATAGCTTAGCTCGCGCCAAAAATAGAACATCCAGTAACCAGATCAAGCTTTGTAGATATCAAAGTCATGCACTCCCCTTCTGTTGTTCCATTCACCTAATGTAACGTGTCCAGAATAACTAGTAGCGAACATTTTTGCTAGGTGTGTAATTTTTAGCGGCTAATTGCTAATATCAAACTGTTAGCGTGTAATTCATCCCCAGTTCAATGCCCAACCGCTCGCCACCCATCGCACTATTTATATTTCGACGCGACCTTAGGTTACGAGACAACTGCGCCTTAAACGCCGCCCTAAAAACCGGATTGGCCGTAGCTCCATGCCTTATTCTAGATCCACGCCAGATTCAGCACCATCCATATCAATCGCTGCCGGGGCTGCAGTTCATGTTTGAGTCATTAATTACACTTGACCAGGAACTAAGAGAGCAAAGTGCTGGATTGAACCTATTTTACGGCGACCCTCTACAGGTGATCAAGGCGATCCTAGAGACCTCGAATGTTAACGAGATCTTCTTTAATCGTGACTATACACCGTTCGCTGGCTCACGAGATCGCTTAATCTATGAACTGGGAAAGCAACACGGGGTTGACGTTCACCAGAAGTCGGACCTGCTCCTTAACGAGCCTGAGGCAGTTCATAAGGATGATCACACACCTTATACAGTCTTTACCCCGTTCTTTAAGCGCGCAGCGATGAATGTCGTGCGTGCACCCGTTTTAATGAACTCAGGTCATTTCGTTTCTTTTGGGGTCGATGTTGCCCCAACATTTCGGCGCAAGTTAGATCTACTTCAAGAACTATTGCCTGCTAGAGATCCCAATCTTATTACCAAGGGAGGAACATTAGAAGCGCTGCGTCTGTTAGCCAAAGTGTCTGAGCTTGCAAACTATCAAACCGTTCGCGATATCCCCGCGTTGCCGGGGACATCCCTGCTCTCAACCCATAATCGGTTCGGAACCATATCAATCCGTGAATTCTATTCTGCTACCAGCACTGCGCTAGGACGCGATCATGGGCTAGTTCGGCAGTTATATTGGCGAGATTTTTTCTATCATATCGCCCATCATTTTCCGCACGTCTTTGGGCACGCCTTTCACCGCTACTATGATAATCTGCTGTGGCGCGAGGCTCCCGAGGATTTCGAGCGTTGGTGTGCTGGAGAAACCGGATTCCCAATTGTCGATGCCGGAATGCGCCAACTGAACACCACAGGCTACATGCACAATCGCCTACGAATGATCGTTGCGTCATTCCTGGTTAAGGACCTACATATCAACTGGCAGCTCGGCGAACGCTATTTTGCAACTAAGCTGCTCGATTACGATCCATGTGTAAATAATGGCTCATGGCAGTGGGCGTCATCAACGGGGTGTGATGCTCAACCATATTTTAGGATCTTTAACCCTTGGTTGCAGCAGTCCCGCTTTGATCCGCAGTGTGAGTATATTAAACGCTGGGTGCCAGAGCTAAGAGATCTACACCCTAAACAGATTCACGCCTTGGCTAATGAACGCTCCCCGGCCGGATATCCTGCGCCAATTGTCGAACATGCCGTTGCTAAGGTGTATGCGGAGGAGATGTTTGCTGAGGCTAAGAAGCTTGCTATCCAGGAGTAATCGCCTTGCCTAATGCAGTTCGTTCGATCTCGCCTACAACTTGCAGCTCGCGCAAGCGCGCCGCCGGGGTAACTCGGGAGTTAACGTAGTGTAACAGCTGCTCACCAAACGCCCGGTTCGTAACCTGCAAGACTAGCTTCATTCCCAATCGATCATCTACTAGTGCCCGAACTGTTGCATCCAATTCAGTAGCGCCCGCCAATGATAGTTCAAGCAACGCATCACTCAGAACTTGACCAACCGCTGTTAAACTTACCCCCTCGCCGCCGACCTTAACTAGATCTCCGACGCGCCCCAGATAGACTAACGAGGCTCCACGATGTTCAACGCGGTCCGCAGTGAGAAACCACCCCTCCTGTAGCGGATCGGAGATCGTAATCGAAGGCTCAGTTCGCATTAATACCTCGCCAACTGCACTCAATAAGGCCGATGACGCAATTCGCAGCAGATCACCTTGAGTTTCGATCCTAATATGATCAAGAACCTGTAGCTCCGGATATTCCCTAGTGGCGAGAGTTGATAGCGGCGCAGTTGCAACCTGTGAGCTACACTCTGTTAGGCCATAGCTTGGAAGTAAGGGCCAACCGAGTGCGCGAGCGCTTAAGTATTGATTGGAACTAAGACTGGCCCCACCAACCACTACGGCGCGCAACGCTGGTGGCGCGCGCAATCCGCGTACGATGAGATCACTTACCTGAGTTGGAACAAGCGAACTAAGTGTAACATTCTGATCTGCCAGGAGCTCAACAAATCGCTCCGGATTCCAGCTACAATTATTCCCCGGTCCACGAACTACCTTCGATCCGGACAGCGCCGCTCGCATGTGGATACCCAGACCCCCTACGTGAAAGTCTGGCAATACTGTACACCAGATATCGCTAGAGTTAGCCTGGAGATGCCGATTGACAGCAGAGGCACTAGAACTCAACGCATCGCGACTTAGCGCAATGCACTTAAAGCTCGTATCAGCGCGCCTCGTAGTTCCTGACGTTGTAACCCAGACGCCACTTTGAATTGGAAAGTTAAGCGCTAAAAGTTCTAGTAAACCAAGGCGCGAATCCTGCGCGAGATCTGGATCGAGGAGCACCAAGCGAAAGTCCCCTAACCAATCACAATCTACAATCTCGTAGGAGCGAGTGATCTTGTTCACCGAACTACTAGCCCCACTCCCAACATTAATCCAAAAACCAATTGTAATAATCCCGCCCGTGCTAGTAGCCCATTCATAGCTGCGCTAGGAGGAGTAAGCAGCACGCTTTTCGCAAGCGAATATGCCAACGGCAAGCTGATAAGCGGCAACAATCCGGCCAACAGCTCCCGATCTAAGATCCAGAATAGGCTGAAGATATAGGGCAAAGTAATCACAGCGACAATATAGCGCGCTGCCAATGCCGGTCCCAGTCGAACTGCAAGGGTACGTTTACCAGCCTTGGTATCCCCTGAGAGATCTCGCAGGTTATTGATCGCAATTAGAACTACTGCCAATGCACCCACCTGTATACCAGCGACAAGCGCTTGGGATGGCCAAATTCGCAGCTGCAGATAAACCGTACCTCCGACAGCGATGATCCCAAAAAATAGCATTACAAATATATCGCCCATCCCACGATAGGCTAAGGGATACGGCCCCCCTGTGTAGACATATCCAGCGATAAGACTACACACTCCAATCACTAAAATTGGCACGCCAGCGTGGGCTACCAATATCGCCCCAAGGATCATTGCAACTGTATAAACTAGGATCGCCGCAACTGTAACGGCACGAGGGCTTGCTATACCTGCGGCGGTGATGCGTGTTGGCCCAAAGCGCTCGCGAGTATCAGCGCCCTTCTTGAAATCAAGCACATCATTAAAGAAATTCGTGCCGATCTGAATACAGATTGCACAAAGTCCGGCAACAAACGAGAGCCAGGGATGAAACAGTCCTGGTGCCTGCACAGCAGAACTATTGGCGATCGACCAGGCGATGGCGCTTCCAACTAACACGGGAATAATGGCGGCCCCTAGCGTTTTAGGTCTCGCGGCCAATACCCATTCACGCATAGTCCTCCCGTACGCACTCACGGCACTCTCGGAAATTTTTTAAAATTCGCTTTGCGCTTCTCAACAAAGGCGTTCTTACCCTCCCGAGCCTCCTCGGTCATGTAGTACATCAGGGTGGCGTTGCCGGCCATATCTAAGAGTCCAATCTGTCCATCACAGTCTGCGTTAAGTGCGCTCTTTAGACATCTAAGCGCTAACGGCGAAAGCTCCAACATCTCTCGACAAACCTTTAAGGTCTCCTCTTCGAGATGCGCAAGGGGGACTACCCAGTTCACAAGCCCCATATGCAATGCCTCGGTGGCAGAGTACTGACGACACAGGAACCAGATCTCACGGGCCTTCTTCTGTCCAACTATCCGGGCAAGATATGAACTACCAAGACCGCCATCAAAGGAACCAACCCGCGGACCAGTCTGTCCGAACTTGGCGTTGTCAGCGGCTACCGTAAGGTCGCACACCACATGCAGAACATGGCCACCACCAATTGCATAACCGGCGACCATCGCCACGACAGGTTTAGGGAGTGAGCGAATCTGTTTCTGAAGGTCGAGGACATTCAATCGCGGCACTCCACCCTGGTCGATGTAACCTGCATGACCACGAATCTTCTGATCACCTCCCGAACAGAACGCCACAGTGCCCGCACCAGTGAGCACCACAACCCCAATCTGCGGATCGTCGCGGACGATATTAAAAGCTGAGATCAGTTCACTGACTGTTAAAGGCGTAAACGCATTGCGTCGTTCAGGTCGATTGATAGTTACCTTCGCAATGCCATCGGCAGTACGTTCTAATTTGATCTCATCAAAATCCTTGATCGCTTCCCACATAGACTACCTGCTGTAAAAATACCTGTCGCATATTAGCTTAAGTAGCAGATACAGCCAAACTATCCAAAACAGGTGTTGTTACAGCACTATCAGCAACAATCTCAACTATGCACCTATAGCGGGTTGCAAAAGTCGCGAGCGATATTATAGCTTTTGCAAACCGATATAGTTTGTATCCGTCCTGCTAAATACACCCCTTGCGCCTATCACTTAGTTTGTCCATGTAGGCGCCATCTGTCTGGCAAGAGATCTCTGAGCGACTCTGGGCCGACTGCACACTGAGTGATGATATCCTTAAGGTCGATTCGATTTCTCCACCCCAACTTTCTTCAAAAACCCATCAAAAAACCCCTAATTCCACGCAACTTTTAGTCTGAATCTCCGATACCGAGAGGTTCGATTCGCACGCTGCAATGGTGCGGCGAAGTATCGAGCACATAGCGCCAACCTAATGGCGAGCAATGGAGTTGTATTTTATGGGTACTATACGTAGAAAGTTCTGCTCTAGAAAAGTTTATGAGATCTGCTTTAGGGCCAAGCGTGGAATTCCTCTGCCAGCTCGCCCACTTATGAACCAGCTGATAAAATCAGCCCTTGCTCGTACCCAGCGTGATTACAAGGTGATAATCTGCGCCTTCGTCTGGATGGGTAATCACCCCCACCTAATCGTGGTATCACGCGATATAGAGGAGTTAACCAGGTTCTATGGTGAGCTAAAGAAGCGGATCACAGAGTCAGTTAAGCGTTTACTAGGTCTTAGACAGCTAACGCTCTGGGAGGAGTCCGGTGCCACAGTAGCTGTGATACTAGATATCAATGAGGCTATAAAGCGCATGGTGTATATCTTCACTAATCCAGCAACTGCTAAGCTGGTAAGCTCAATTGATAAGTATCCAGGTTTAAGCACCTGGAGAGCCTTTAACGAGCTACCAGCTGATATTAATAGCGAAGCTACTGAACAGGTTCCCTGGATCCGTATGGGTACAATTCCGGACCTATCTAGTCCACAGTTCTCTAAGAATGAAGAGAGCAGGGCTCTACGTATGATACTAGAAGATGATAACAATCAGGAGCGATCCCCACTGATTATCTCACCCTTTGCCTGGCTTGCTGCATACGGAGTGACTGAGCCTAAGGATATACAAGAGTACAGGACAATTATCCTTGAGCGAGTAAGGGATAAGGAAGAGCAACTAGCACAGGAACGGGCTAAGACCGGGCGTGGTATTATGGGACATACACGGTTACTAGCAGAAGGGATCTCGTTTGATCATATCCCTAAGAAGAACGGGCGTCGGATCTATGTCTTAACCTCAATCAATGAATGGCGAGTCAATTTTATCGTGAATTTCAGAGCATTCTGTGCAGAGTGTCGCGCGTGTTATGAGCAAATGAAGCTTGGGCACACCAGGATCGAATGGCCGCCCGGGGCGTTTGTTCCTCCGGCACCGATACTTATGAATCCGATCTAATTGTGGTGCGGATCGGATCTGACTGTTACTGAGTGGTGCCTATAGAAGAGAGATCGAGTGCCGGGTGGAGAGCTGTATCTAAAGCTCGAAAAAATCGAAGAATCAAGCTTTTTGGCTAAACAATGGCCAGATTTTGGCTCCGCCATGGCGCTTCTCAGATAACATGTAGATGTCTGATTGCCAGTGTTGTGCAGTGTTGTGATCGATTATCGCCGAAGTAGTCGTAAAGCTGGTTGCGGATACTCGCGATCAGAATGGTTCAAAAAAGTTGGGTTGGAGGAATTTTCCGGGCCGGGTTGCGGATACTCGCGATCAGAATGGTTCAAAAAAGTTGGGTTGGAGGAATTTTCCGTTAAAAAGTTGGGTTGGAGGAATTTTCCGTGGCCGTATCTGCGCTTTAGATCTCAGAGACGTCAGAGGATTGATCTCGTAGAGGTGATAATCTGCTATGACGCTTCCCAGATAGATGCCCCCTCTAAATCCGCCCGTCGAATATTAACTAAGTAGCAAGTACAGCCAAACCATCCCAAAATCGCGTCGTTGCAACACTATCCGGAACAACTTCAACTATGCACCTAGTCACGGATGGAGGATGAGGCGGAATTGCAGTATAGCGATGATAATCCAATCCCCACATCGCCGCCCAATGAATAAACTCCAGGGTGTGCTGATTGCGAAACAACGGCGTGCGAAACATTCGATTAAAGATCTGACCGCCAGAGTTATTTATTACAATGAGCCTGAAGCTGCATTCCGGTCGTAGAGTTGCCGCCCACGGACCGCTTAGATCATACAGGGTAGTAAGGTCTCCCAGTATCGCCCAATTCATTAATTCCGGATCGCAGAATCCAAAAAATGTTGAAAGCTGCCCGTCGATGCCGTTTGTTCCTCGATTTACGCCGATCTCACTCGGTGTAACGCCACGATCTGCGGCAAGATCCCATTCGCGAATCGGCAATGAATTTCCAAGATATATGCGGTCTTTCGGTCCCACCCAACGTGAGAGGCACCGAAACATGCCGGGCTCGCTGGTTGGTTCTCGAACTAATAGTTCATCGAGAGCAGCTCCATAATTCCGATCAGACGCTAAATCCGGAGTTGTAAATCTCGCTGAAACTTGAAGGTCATCAAAGAGCTGCGCCGGAGCTACAGTGAGCAGCTCTCCCCGAGCCAACCCCATGTACGGAACTCGACTAACCGAGAGTACGGGAATCTGAGTTAACTTCTCATCGAGATCACGCCACAATCTACATGTCGGCACCCCCCCAATTCGTAGAACTGAATCACAGCTGCCCTGCAATAAAAGCTGTCCCGCCGACCAATTGCCGGCACGAAGCTCTAGATTCGCTAGCGCGCTTGCACCGCGCAGACCACTAGCCACTTCGCTCAAGATTGGTGCACCCAATTCCCGCAGCCAATCGGCAACCGGTCGACGTTCCGCGGACTCTAAAGGGCCGAGTACTACGAGCGGTGATTGGACTCGCGAAAGAAACTGTTGAATCTTCTCCTTGCCATCTCGGATTTCATTCTGCGTATTCAGAAAAGCGGGTTGCGAAACCTCCTGCAGAACGATCCGATTGGTATCCGAACTAGAGAGCGGCTCATCCAGGCAGATGTTGAAGTGCAGCGGGAACTGAATTCTGGTCTTGAACTTTTCAGATATAGCTTCAAGTTCCGATTCAGAATCAAGATCAAAACAGCTGCTAACATAGGTACCATACAGGCCGAGCTGATCGATCGATTGCGGAGCACCGCTTCCCCGTAACCTCCGTGGGCGATCGCATGTTAGCGCAATTAATGGGAGTCCCGAATAGTGCCCCTCGATTACCGCCGGAAAAAGTTCGGCGGCTGCCGTACCTGAAGTCGTACACACTGCTACTGGCCGACCGTGGCGTTTAATCAATCCAAGCGCAAAGAACCCCGCCGACCGTTCTTCAAAGAATGGATAGACCGTAATCCCCGTAACACAATCCAGAAGCTCCACGAAGGGCGCATTACGCGCCCCGGGACAGAGAACTATCTCGCGCACGCCTAGGTTCACAAGGCAACGCAAGATCGATTCTGCGAAGTGTTGATTTGAGTGTTGATTCACTGTTGGAGCATTCACTCATCAGACTCCAAATAGTCGATGTACCGTCTCGCGTTTGAGTGCGACTTCGTTAAGCTCGCGATCTAGCACGCTTCCGCGCACTACTCCACACCCCGAACCGATCTTCGAACCGTGACTATCCCACTGAATATTTCGTATCGCTACCAAACAATGGGCACTTCCATCGGAACGGCGAATGGCAAATGGCGCTCCGAAGCGCTGGCGCTTCGGTTCAAAATCCCAACGTCTAAGAAACTCAATCCCTGGGGCGCGCGGCAACGCACCCAGCGCAGGAGTTGGATGTAATGCAGCGCTAAGGTGCTGCAGGTCAAGGTCTACTAAACTTCGAAGTGAGATACGTGTCATCAGATGCGCAATAGTTGGCAGCTCAAGTACCTCGGTATCAGATATAGTGACCTGGCCGAACTGCGTCAGACACGAGACGATCTCGTCAATCACTAGTTGATGTTCATGCTTCTCCTTATTACTGAAGAGCAGCTCTAAATATTCCGGATCGGAGCGCGCGGCGCTTCCGGCCAAAGCTTCGGTGGTAACAGTTCGAGGGTCTCGTAGAGAGAATAACGTCTCTGGAGTTGCGCCTACTATCCCCTCTTCTCCGCTCGTCCCGGTCCATAGCGCAAAGGGATTCAGTGTGCGCGGGGCACGTAGTGCACGGTGAAGTAGTCCGAGCCTCTCATCGTGATCTGGAACCCAGCTTGTAGTCTCGAAACAGACCGGTACTACCTTTTGCCAACTACTCTCTGAGATTAATTGCATCACTTCAGAGAACTGCTGCGAGAAACTATTAACATCCGGCGCTCGCCATACCGGGGCGGGAATTTCACTTGAAGTAATCAGTGTTGCAAGGTACTCAGCAAGCTCTCTCCTATCGCATTCAAAGTATAGCGCTGGTTCCGCCCATGGTGCGGCAGTTGCAAGAAAGAAATCTGGCGCATAAAGAGCGGGACTGCCTTCAGAAGGCGCGCTGCTAAAGGTTAGTGTCGCGCCGCAAGCCAGCTGTCCATTCGGTAATCCAACGATAAAACCGGACCGGGAGTCAGTTAATTGGCGAAACCTTTCGTCAATCATCGCAGCTCCGAGGTACCTGCTGCGGATTGGATGAACGCTGCGATCTTCTCCGCCAAAATTGCAGGCTGATCCTCTACTACTCGATGACTAGCATTGCAAATTATCTCGATCTGAAGATTCGGATTACCCAGTGCTGCAACCCGTCCGGCGATCGCAACAGCTGCCGAATCGTGCGCGCCAGTAATCCATAATATCGGGAGCTCTGCACTAGCTAACCAATCCCAAGCTGCCGGTAATTTCCCTTGTGACCAGACCGAGAAAGCTTTGGCAATAAATGTCCGCGAAAATTCAGGTTCTAGACGTTCCGTAGTGATGGTGTTTGCAAATACGGCCTGCGCATTCCAATCCTTCATTAGGGTGTTCCACGAGATCTGTAAATCCCCGAATCTTCTGCCCCATTCACGATCGCGCTCTAAGCGCAGATCACGCTCCAGCGGATCGGCAGCTCCTGGATTAGTTGAGATCAACACTAAGCAGCTTGCTAATTTAGGATTCTGACGGATTAGCTCAACCCCCAATCGTCCTCCCATCGAGTATCCGATTATCGTTCTTTCGCGAGAATCACCAATCGATTCCACATCCCGCAAGAGCTTACCAAGATCGCTTAAGTACTCATCGTTCCACAGGTCAACGGCGATCAGTTCAGTGCGAAGTTTGGGAACAAGATATTCCCGCAATAGATCCCAGTCACGCGCCCGTCCAAAGTTACCATGCAGAGCAATTATGCTAGACGGGTGTGAAGATGAAACAGCTGTACAGTTGCTCATTTTGCTAATGCGGCTGCGAACAGCTTCTCAAATGCGGGCGAGCTCCAACCACGGGGACCGATAAACTTCGTTACCGGTTGATTGCTCAGCGGATCAAGCACCATAACGATTCGCCCCTCACGATCGAGGAGATAGCTCTCAGGTAGTCCGACGATTCGGTAGCGCGCTTTAATCGTTCCGGTCGTATCAATTACGATCGGGTAGCTTAATCCGAAGCGCTGTTGAAACTCCCGTAATCGCTCGGGAGAATCATCTACACCGACCCCTACGATAGTAAACCCCGAATTCTGCAGTTTGTTATAGAGCGCCTGTAGCTCGGGCAGCTCCTCGACACATGGGCTGCACCACGTAGCCCAGAAGTTAAGCAGGACTCCCTTACCAGCGAAACTCGCCAGGGTCATCTCCTGACCATCAAGTGTTTTTAGGGTGAAGTTTGGGGCGACATCCCCTGGAGCAAGCCCCTCCTCACGTCGCGAACAGGAAGCGCAACACAAAGCCAACGCCACAAGCCCCGCTAAAAGGATTCGCGCCATTAGAGTTAGTCATTTTTTAGGCAGCGGGTGTTTTCTCTGTGGTAGCTGCAGCAGCTCCTGCTCCAGCACCAAATTTGGCATACTTGCGCTTAAAGCGGTCTACGCGACCCTCGGTATCTAATACCTTGCTTTTGCCAGTGTAGTGCGGGTGACACGCCGAGCAGATATTCACGCGAATCTCAGGCAGAGTTGAGCCGCAGGTGAACGTATTCCCACATCCAACACAGGTTACTGAGGCTTGAAAATATTGCGGATGGCCTTCGCTCTTCATAAATACTCGCTAGTCAGGTAAAAATCAGAGGTTGGAGTTTAGCGGATGGTGGGATAACAAGTCAAATTGGGGGGATAGCCCTAGGATCTAACTGCCACCAATAAAATCCCGCGCGAAATCCGCCGGTGGTGATACCGCCCGTTTGCTGGCCCCCAACATAAAGACCATTTTGATAGCTGCCTCTACGGCGGTAGTCTGACCATCGATCAAAACTCGTTGGCTAAGAGATAATAAACGGCGCTCAATCCGGCGGTCTTCGCAGGTTATAATAATCGGTCCGCGGACCAACTCGCGCCGATACTTAACGTTAACCTCAGTAATAACAATATACAGGTCTGATACTATAAACTTCTCCAGAGCGGTCCCAATTGAGTCCAAAAAAGCACTCCGCGCTCGCTCCATTAGTACCAGGGCATGGGCATGGTGGACGTGCCGATAACGCGGTTCAATATCCGAGTTGCCGATATCGCAATGATACTCGAAACAATTAGGGTCTTTCATGCTTAGGGCTATATTATTATCCTTAGGCCACTGTGCAATTAAAGGGGCAATTAAAGGGCCGTTTTAATGATACCACAATCAGTAATTCAAAAACGACTAGCGCAAATCATGCGTGAGTTACGCTCGGGACACGATTCGCGTGCGATGCTGCTTGGCTCCGCTAGCGCTGCATGGCGTTCTCGTGATCAGAATCATGAGTTTCGTCAGAACAGCGACTTTTTTTATGTTACAGGTTCTTTGGCGCGCGAAGCTCTGTTACTGATTAAGGGTGCTGCGAAGCGTCCTGTTGTATTCGTGCCTAAACCCGACGCTACGAAAAAGCTATGGGACGGAAGCTCTGGAGATTTTCAGGCCTTGGCCCGCGGATTGGATGCGGAGTTAGTTGTTACCAATAGTCCAGAGCAGGAGATCCTCTCACAACTTAAATCTGTAGATCTTCTCTATTATCAAAATGAGCCTGGCCTAGAGAGCACCGCAATTGCGAAGAAGCTATGGAAGCTTCCGGCTCATCGACGTGGAGTACTACCTAATTCCTTTATGCATTCCGACCGCATCTTGGAACCGATGCGATTGATCAAGGAACCTTTTGAACTTAAAATGATTACGGAAGCGATTAAGATCACTTGCGATAGTTTACGGCAGGTCCTGGGGCTCGTTCGACCAGGAGTTAGCGAATCAACCCTCGTACATGCGCTTGAGTTTAATTTCAAGATTCGTGGTGGAGGGCTGGCTTTCGGGTCAATTGTTGCAACTGGGCGCTCGGCAGCCACGCTGCACTATGAGGCCTACACCCGAAAACTTAAACGGGGTGATATGTTGATGTTTGATATTGGCGCGGATTACAACCTGTATTGCTCCGACCTCACCCGCGTATTTCCAGTGAGCGGAAAGTTTGAGGGAATTAACCGCGAGATATACGCGATGGTTCTACGCGCACAAGAAGCTGCCTTGAGTGAGATTCGCGATGGGGTCAAGATTCGTGCTGTTTACGATGCTGCGGCTTACGAACTGACTGCGGGTCTTCGCGCATTGAGGATCCTAAAGGGGACACAGTCCGGACTAATGAAGCGCGAGGCCTACAAGCCATACTTTCCCCACGGAATCGGCCATCCCCTTGGACTAGATACCCACGATGTCGGGAATGCGCGGGGTAATAATGAAGCGCGCTTACGGGCAGGAATGGTATTTACAGTCGAGCCAGGAATCTATTTTGCAAAGCCCAAAGGCAGAGTCCCTGCATGTGGCGTACGGATCGAGGATGACGTGCTGGTTACTAAGCAAGGGTGTAAGATTCTAACTTCAGCTATGCCGAAGGATATTGATGAAGTCGAAAAAATGATGCTGCGAGAATAAGTGTGCGTGAATAAAGAATAGAGCGAGGATACTGCCTTCCTCTCTATTGCCTTCCTCTCTATTGCCTTCCTCTCTATTGCCCCTCTCTATTGCCCCTCTCTATTGCCCCTCTCTATTGCCCCTCTCTATTACCCCTCTCTATTACTCAGTCTACGATTACGCAGTCTACGATTACGCAGTCTACGATTACGCAGTCTACGATTACCTAGTCTACATTAACTTGTCTACGCAATTACTAATACTAATCTACCTGCTTACGCAGAAACGTAGGGATCTCATACTTTTCCTCATCCTCTGAGCTTGAAAGTACCGAGAGCTTCTTAAGTTTAATTACCTCGCCACTAGCGCCTTCGCGAGATTTCCGGGCATAGGTCGGGACCTCTAACTTATCCGCGCCGGCATTAGAAAACCCGGCCGAGCCGTTCTGACCCAAAGAACCCTGCCCTAAACTACCCTGCCCTAAACTACCCTGTCCTAAAGAGCCCTGTCCTAAAGAGCCCTGTCCAGTGACGGCATTGCGATTTTGCGATCCCGTGGCATTTAAAAACGCACTTTCAGCCGACGATGATGTGTTAATCGACGCCATACTTACAGTGGTGTCTTCCGAATGCCGATCTCCAAATCCGGTGGCGATTACAGTTACACGTACGCGATCCTCAAGGGTTGGGTCGATCACCATACCCCAGATGATATTTGCATCCTCATGCGACTCGGCATGAATCAGCTCGGCTGCCTCATTAACCTCTTGCAACGTAACATCAGGCGATGCCGTGATGTTGATTAAGATGCCGCGCGCGCCATGAATCGAGATATCCTCCAGCAGCGGACTTGAGATCGCTTTCTCCGCAGCCTCAACAGCACGGTTCTCACCAGTAGACTCGCCGGTACCCATCATCGCCATGCCCATCTCGGACATAACGGCGCGAACGTCAGCAAAGTCTACGTTAACTAACCCCTCGAAGATAATCAGATCGCTGATTCCCTTCACGGCCTGGAATAGGATGTCATCGGCACGACGGAATGTATCAACAAGTGAAGTATTTCGCCCAGCAATAGACAACAATCGCTGATTAGGAATTGTAATCAGGGTATCTACATGCTTACTCAACTCCTCTGCGCCGCGCTCGGCGTTACGCATACGACGCTTGCCTTCGAATAGGAAGGGTTTGGTTACTACACCCACCGTCAAGCACCCCAACTCCTTGGCAACTTCGGCCACAACTGATGATGACAAAGTTCCCGTGCCACCACCGAGTCCAGCGGTGATAAACACCATGTCGGCACCTTCAAGGCCCTTACGGATCAACTCAATACTCTCACGAGCTGCGGCATATCCTACGTCGGGGTCAGCACCAGCACCAAGGCCGCGGGTTATCTCGTCTCCGAGCTGAATCTTATTTGGAGCTGGGCTTGAAGCAAGCGCCTGGGCATCGGTATTTGCAGCGAAGAACTCTACGCCCTGCAGACCACACCGTAACATGTTATTTACGGCATTAACGCCGGCCCCACCAACTCCGAAGACTTTAATGTGGGCTTTGCGTTCTTGAAGCTTCTTTGCTACGTCGTCACTCATGGATACTCCCTACGAAGGTGATGAACTTGGAATTTATTAAGAAAAATACAGATTTAACAGATTCAGTGGCGGACAAAAGCTATTCTTCTTCGACCTCCAAAGTAAAGAGGAATCAGCAAGTTTGGCCACGAAATCTCAATAAAAATCGCGCGCTATTCCCAATCCACAAACTTTGTTTAGGTTATTTAAACTAACGGCGCAAGAAAGTAAAGGGAAAACTGCACTACTCGTTTAGGCATTAGATCGAACAATTCAATTGTTGCCAGATTTTATTACAATTCGCCAATAATGGGGAGATGACTATAGATTTTGGGACTTATACTCATATGGATCGCCTATTGATCATCCCCCGTGAGTGCATAGCGATCTTCTAGAGATGCTCAGAGAACCAATTTCCAACACGCTTAAATACCCGCCCTACCCCGCTTTTCGCAGCTAGTCCGCGATTAATCTGCGCGGCTTTGCTTGCATGAAGCACAAGACCGACAGCCGTTGCATACTCGGGGCCACTAACTAAATCTGTTAGCCCAGCAATGCCCATTGGTCGTCCGATGCGCACAGGGACGTTAAAAACATGTTCGGCTACCTGAGCGATATTCGCCAAACTTGCCGAACCGCCGGTCAGTACTACTCCACTGGTCAACAGATCATCGCAGCCACTACGAATTAATGCCCTATGAACAAGGGTAAATAGCTCCGTAACCCTTGGCTCGATTATCTCGCTCAACACAACCTTAGAGATTACACGCGGTGCCCGTCCACCAGTTGAGGGGACCTCTACAGTATCGTCACGATTGACCTGGCTTATCTGGGCTGTTCCAAAGCGACATTTAATCTCCTCTGCTGATGAGAGTGGGGTACGAAGCCCAGCTGCTATATCGTTGGTTATATGATTTCCGCCAACCGCGAGCACCGATGTGTGACGGATTGCACCACCCTGAAAAACTGTTAAGTCCGAAGTCCCGCCACCGATATCGATTAGACAAACGCCAAGCTCCTGCTCCTCCGGCGAAACGACGGCACGTGCCGAAGCGAGGGCCGAAAGCACGATATCATTAACTGTCAATCCGCAGCGGTTAGCGCACTTAACGATATTCTGGCCGCTGGCGACGGCCCCGGTAACGATATGCACACGTGCCTCTAAGCGAACGCCGGAGATCCCCAATGGCTCGCGAATGCCATCCTGCTCATCGATAATGAATTCTTGTGGCAGGACGTGCAGAATCTCACGATCCATTGGAATTGCAACTGCCTTAGCGGCCTCAATTACCCTTTCAATATCACTGCCGGACACCTCTTTGTGTTTAATCCCAACGATTCCGTGACTATTTTGACCCTGGATATGACTCCCTGAGATCGCTCCATAAACCGAGGATATATGACATCCCGCCATAGTCTCAGCTTGTTGAACGGCCTTGGAGATCGACTCGACGGTGGCTTCAATATTGATCACCACACCCTTTCGCAAACCACGGGATGGTGCAGTACCCAGTCCAATGACCTCTAGCTGCCCATCAGCCTTGACGTTAGCAACTAATACCGTGATCACAGTTGTGCCGATATCAAGTCCTACAATGATGTTTGATTTGGTTTTCACAGGAGCTAATGTACACCGGTCCAGGGACTAAAATGCAAGAGCTTAAATTCACTTAAAGTTACGCAAAACGCGAACTACTTACGAACCCGTGATGGCATGCCCCCTGATGTTTGAAACTTCACAACTCCAAGGCGCTTAAATCCCAGATCAATGCTCTGTACGCGCCCAATATCTGCCCCTAAACTATTCAATACGGCCCTTAACCGCGCCGTTTGATTCAGGAGTCCAGCCACGGGATCGGCTTCATCCTGATCAAATGTCACCGGAAAATTCAAGCTAGAGAAGGAGACATGCAGTTCACCTTGCTGATTCAGAACAGCACTTCGAACAGTGGAACCAAAACTCTCGGACAAAATCGGCAGGCTTTCAGCGACGTAGCGCGCGCGCGCACTTACTACCTGTGCATCTCCGCCAACGAGCTGGATTCCAGATACCTGGGGTAGATCCGAAAATGGTTTGCCAGCTATCTCTATCAAACTAACCTCCCGCTGCTCGGCGCTCAATGGTACGATAAAAGATCCGTCATGAGCGACCACCCACCCCATGGAACGATTATCTCCAGCATCTCCAAGTGCGACATCAATCGCCACAAAACTCGGTCGGCGCTCTACTACCTGAATAATTGCACAGCCGATCCTTACATCGGGGCAGTCATGAATATCAGCCAAACGGACTAAGGGATGCTTGCGGAGCTCATTTACGACCTCTTGGCGATTGAGCTTCCACCATGCAATCGACTGATTAAATGGAACTAGCTCGATTAGATCAGACTCCTCCAACACAGAGAGCCCTTCAAATCGTAATTCGCGCTGGCGCGTAAGATCGTTGAGGCGTGAATTAATATGCGATAGGCTAGCCTGGACGATCGCGGCATCCCGGAATAACCACCACCCGGAAACTAGAATCGCGAGTATTGAAAAAAGTGCTACCTTGCGCATGTTGCGAAGTGTACCACTGGCAGTGGTTGGTCGGAAGGTAGTTTTATAGGCTAGCTACCAAAGCTTGACCTCTGGCATTAACTCTAGTCCGTAGAGCTCTAGGGCACGTTGCTGGCACTCAGTTACTAACGCGCAAACATCGGCCGCAGTGGCGCTGCGTTTTGGATTTACTATCCAGTTGGCGTGCAGCTCGGACACCTGCGCGCCTCCGTGCCAATGGCCTTTCATTTTGGCCTGCTCAAGTATCGAGCCAGCGCTCACCTCTGGACTAGGATTACGAAACACGGAACCGCACGAGGGCAAAGATAACGGCTGACGCAGCTTGCGCTCAGCCAGGTAAGCGGCTCGTCGCTGGGTAGTCGCAGAGGCATCGCTAGAGACGAGTGCAATCTGGGCTCCAATCACAATTGTCGAATCCGGAATCCCGGAGTGTCTGTAGGAAAATTTCAGCTCTGAAGGTGTCAAAGTGTGCTGCGCTCCCTCGCAATCAAGAATAGTAACCGAACGTAAAACATTCACCATTTCTGAGCCATGGGCGCCAGCATTCATATACACTGCACCGCCAATCGAAGCTGGAATCCCCCCGGCAAACTCGAGCCCGGAGAATCCTAGTTGAGAGAGATCCCGTGCAATGCTCATAAGTGATGCGCCAGCACCGATCTCGAAGCAGGCATCGGTAAGACTAACGACGCCACGAAAGCCCCGTCCTAAACGAATGACACAACCACGAACACCACCATCAGCGATCACTAAATTGCTGCCCGACCCTAGAACTCGCCATGGCATCTGATTTAATCGCAACTCGCGAAGAAGTGCTATAAGAGCCGTCGGATCCTCGGGCTCGGCGACGATCTCAAGTTCTCCGCCAACCGCCATCGTTGTAACTGAAGCACCTGAAACATTGGCGCGCAACTGAACGCCGGGGATCTCGGGAAGTCCCCTACTCACCGTCGCCTCTCAATTAAAGGGCCCCGAATAGAGTCGCTAAATCGCTCGGCCAAACTACCGATTGATCCGGCGCCAAGAAAAACGACTATGTCATTCGGTTTGGCGACATTGGTGATCTCCGCGACTACATCATCAAACCTTTCAGCAAAGATCTTGTTAGGGTGGTTTATAGCATCGCACAATGATCGTCCCGAGACGGATTCGATCGGCTGCTCTCCGGCAGCATAGATCTCGGTAATCACAACGGTATCACACGCATTGAAGCAATCAAGAAACTGTGCGAAGCAGAACTGTGTGCGACTGTAGCGGTGCGGCTGAAACGCACAGTGTACCCGGACCTCAGGACCAAAACCATCGCGAAGTGCCGCTAATGTAGCGCGAATCTCTGTTGGATGGTGGGCATAATCATTAATAACCGTAATTGAGTCGGCCTCGCCAACGATCTCTAGCCGTCGACGAACCCCAGCAAAATTAGCCAAGGCCTCAATAATTTGGGGCATTGGCACTCCAAACTCCAACCCAACAGCGATCGCGGCCAAAGAGTTAATTACTAGGTGTCGGCCTGGCATCGGAAGCTCAATCCGACCGATCGCCTCATCTCCGCGTACGAGGGTAAAAGTACTCTGCATTCGGTGATGCTCAATGCTCTCGGCTCGTAACTGGGCATCTGGAGAAAGGCCGTAGGAGACCTTACGACCCTCGTAGCGGTTATACAGATCTCGAACTCGTGGATCATCAATACACAGTACAGTTAGTCCATAGAATGGAACAGAATTCACAAAGGCTTCAAAGGATTGCTCAAGATCTAATAGTGACGCGTAAGCATTCATGTGCTCGGCATCAATGTTGGTTACGATCGCAATCGTTGGCTTTAGTAGCAGAAAGCTGCGATCGCTTTCATCGCTTTCGGCGACCAGGTAGTCGCTCCTTCCCATCCGTCCACCGGACTCAGACTCTGGATTAGTGCTGCGAATCTGTCCGCCGATAATAACCGTTGGATCTAGCCCGCCGTGCACCAGGATCGCCCCTAGCATACTTGTGGTGGTGGTTTTGCCGTGTGAACCAGCAACGGCAACCCCAAATTTAAGGCGCATCAGCTCAGCCAGAACTGCTGCACGCGAAACAACCGGAATCTGGCGACGTTTTGCTTCGACAACCTCAGGGTTATCTTCCGATACAGCGGACGAATAAACTAGTGACGATGTGTCCAGGGCCAGATTTTCGGCGGCATGTCCGATCAGGATCGTCGCGCCACACGCCTTGAGCCGCTCGGTGGTCGGCGTTTGTGAAAGATCGCTGCCTGTGACGCGAAATCCTAAACTGCGAAGAACCTCGGCAATGCCCGACATTCCGGAGCCACCAATTCCCGTGAAGTGAAAGTGAAGATTTGGGTTGTACATCGTTGGCGAATACTAGCAAATTGGAGATCTGGACTCTATAGCGGTTTGCAAAAGTCGCGAGCGATATAATAGCTTTTGCAAACTGCAAAAGGTTGATGTAGCTCCTCAGTTCGGTAGTTGAACCGGCCCCTGGATTGATGGAGACTATCGAACATGGTTGCTCTAAATATTGAAACCCCGCTACCCACCCACCAACGCTATCTGCACAAACCGTTTATCGGCTCAAGCCATAGCTGGGCACTCGGGTGTATCAAGCAGCTTCCAACAGCTGCGCGAGTACTAGACATCGGTTGTGGAAGTGGGGGAATGGGATCAGCCCTGCTAGAGATGGGCTTCTCCAACCTAGAGGCGGTCGAACCGGACCCCGCGGCGCGCTCGAATGCATCCGCAATCTATTCGAGAGTGGTGCCCTCGTTGGACACATTACACGGCGAAACGTACAACTTAATCTTACTTCTAGACGTACTGGAACACACCACAAATCCCGAGGAATTTTTAGCTCAGATCGTTGCTCACTTAGCGCCAGGAGGCTCAGTTCTAATCTCGGTTCCAAATATAGCCCATTGGAGCACACGCTTAAGTCTATTGTTCGGACGCTTTCAGTACACATCCCGAGGGATTCTGGACCGAACACACTACTCACATTTTGACCGTGCGCGCTTCAAAACGATGCTCGGTTCACAAAAGGGGCTGGAGTTGGTTGATCTAGCGGCCAGTATTCCTCCGGCTGAGCTCGCCCTGCCTCGCTGGCTTTGGGATAATACTATTTTTCGTAGATGCTCCGAGCTACGCCTGCTCTCGACCCGTTTTATCCCCGGTTGGTCTGGCTACCAGCACCTAGGGTGGCTGCGCAGGGTCGACGCTTGAGCTGCCAGAGAATTCTGCCGAATAGATAGCATGGTGTTGTCTGTCATAGAATGAGATATAACTCTAGGAAATTGCTTGTTTTTATTGAGAAGATATGTTTGGTATTAGCTTTCCAGAATTGATCGTCGTAATGGTAGTGGCTCTGATCGTGCTCGGTCCGAAGCGTCTGCCAGAGATCGCCCGTACTGCTGGGCGATGGAGTGGTGAGTTGCGCAAGCACAGCGATGCCTTTCGACGTGAGTTCTATAATTCAGTCTATACACCTGCACAGGAGATCCAGGAGCGTATCAAGAACGAAACTCGTTCTATAACCTCAATCCCACCCACTCCCGCGATAACCCCAAAGGTAGAGTCAGAGGTTGAAAACAAGGAGCAATTGATCTCTCCTCAGATAGATCTACGTGATCGCCATGCCCTCAAAGATGGACAGGAGTGATGTGTCACCACTAAGTACTAGTTCTGCGTCACCGGCTAATACTCCCATTACTTCGGAGTCTGAGAGTTCAGCTACATCTCAGCAACGGATAGCAACCCACAGCGAGATGTCAATCCTTGAGCATCTTACAGAGCTGCGTAAACGGCTCGTTTGGTGCGCTGTCGCGATCGCTTGCGGCGCGATCTTCGCATTCTGCTTCGCAAGTGAACTCTTTCATCTACTTAATGCCCCATATTTTTCGGTATTTCCCAATGACTCATTAATTGGGACCGGTCCCGCAGAAGCATTTGTTACTAAACTCAAGGTATCAATCTTCGCTGGAATAATAGTTGGTTCTCCAATTATCTTTCTGCAGATCTGGCTTTTCGTCGCTCCAGGGCTCCACGAACATGAGCGTAGGTTGGTCTGGCCGTTTGTCATTATTGCTACGATCCTTTTCTTGATTGGTGTCGTGTTTTGTTACCGCATTGTACTCCCGTTCGCCTATGAGTTCTTTCTTAAGGAGTACCGATCAATCTCCGTAACGGCGAATATTCGATTGACCGAGCAGCTTTCGATGGTGATGCAGGCACTCCTTGTTTTTGGTACCATGTTTGAGCTGCCCGTTCTGGCGTATTTTCTTGGCCGTGTTGGCGTTATAACTTCGCAGACTATGATTCACTATCTGCGTCATGCCATCCTAGGAATATTCATCCTATCAGCAATCCTGACTCCTCCTGATGTCATAACCCAGTTTCTGCTGGCCATTCCACTATTAGGGCTTTACGGATTGAGCATCGCTGTGGTGCGATTTACTGAGCAGAGATATTCAAGGGCAAGTGGAGAACAATCGTGATGGAACAATCATTTTTCGACGAATCAGCTCTACGCGATCCAACCTGGAAACGTGCGTTGACGATCGTCAAACAGGAGCTGGCAATCCCCTCAAATGTCTGGACCTTAATTCGCAACGGCTGGACAGGCGCGTTAAATATCACCGAATTTGTTCATCACCTTGGGTTCTGCCGCTTCAACTTACACTCGCTGATCTTAGCAGCCAACATTCAACGCGAAGGCGATGAACCTGAGATCGATGTCCTTCGTCGCGCAATCATGAATCTTGGCATCCCGATGAGCACCGTTATTTTGACAATTAACATGGTATGCCAACGTGTTCTAGCAACTAAACCCCCGACGGTTTGGCGTCCAATATTTGAACAGATGATGGCATGCATTGAGATTGGGACTAAGTTAGGTGGGCGAACATCGATGATCGACTCAACCGGAGGAGCACTGATCGGGTTTTCTCGTGGGGCCGGTTTGGCGATCTTAATGGCTCATGATGGTGCGGCATTTCGCAAGTGGTATGGACTAACAAATGGCGTTGAGAGTCGCGAGCTCTTAGTGCAGATGTTTGGATGCGAGAGTTATCAAGTTGCAGCATTTGCCCTACAACAACTTGGATTCGGAACGGAGATCGCCGTTGGCGCAGCGATTGCGACAAATCAGATGCAGGTAGGGAGCACCTCCTTTGGTCCTGAGGTAGTCCGTTGGCGCGCAGCCTTCCAATGGATCGACGCTCTTCGCGAAGGCCGGGGCTACCCCGCCGAGATCGGCCTGCGAAGCTTCTTTCCAGAACTGGCCCCACCACGCGATCCTTCACGTAAGAACACAGTTCTTGAGGTGCTTTATACGGAGGTTGCAAAAGTTAAGCGGCAAGGTTCTAGTTGGACATGGCACCTGCCAAAGACATCTTACGAGGAAACGGTGCAGTTAGTTAATGGTTAGGCGCGAATCGCTAGTTGCGGGGTCAGAACAGTCGTGCGCCGCCGTGTCCACCTCGGAGTGTCCACCTCGGAGTGTCCACCTCGGAGTGTCCACCTCGGAGTGTCCACCTCGGAGTGTCCACCTCGGAGTGTCCACCTCGGAGTGTCCACCTCGGATGGCCTAAGTTGAGACCCAAATAATGATTATCGGAATCGCCTATGCCACGCATCTCTAACGCCTCCTACAGTGCCGATGCAATTGCTGAGAAGATCGGCGCCAAGGTTGTCGGCGACGGTAAGGTACTTGTCACCTCAATTGCTCCCATAGCTACAGCAACCCATGGAGATATAGCCTTTATACAACGTGGGCGGCGCCCTGAGGTTCTAAAACAGCTAGCGCAGAGCAAAGCCAGCGTAATTCTGCTAAAATCAGAGTTGATGCCCGACCCTGAAGGCTCTAGTCATACTATATTATCGGTGAAGGATCCGTTTGCTAGCCTGGTTAAGCTTGTTCCACTCTTTTTCTCAAAGCACCCCGATATTCCGGGTATTCATCCGATGGCAGTCGTCGATCCATCGGCCCAGATCGGTGACGGTGCTTCCATCGGACCGTTCTGTGTTGTTGGTGCGATGTGTAAGGTCGGGCAACGCACAGTTCTACATTCGCATACTGTGCTCTACCCCGGTTCGATTGTTGGTGACGACACAGTTATTCATTCCGGTGCAATTATCCGCGAAGAGTGTGTCATCGGCGAAAATAGCGTGATTCAAAACGGCGCGATTATTGGAGCCGAAGGATTTGGCTATATTCCTGATTCTGAATTCGGGCTGCGATCCGTACCACAAGTTGGCATCGTTCGACTCGCCGCGCGGGTCGAGGTGGGGGCCAATTCCTGCATCGATCGTGCCACGTTCGGGGAAACAGGAGTTGGAGTTGGAACAAAGATCGACAACCTTGTGCAGATCGGACACAATGCAAAGGTCGGTTCGTATTCAATTATTTGTGGTGGAGTTGGAGTTGCTGGAAGCACAACGATCGGTGACCGGGTTACGCTTGCGGGTGCAGTTGGGGTTGCCGACCACTTAAATATTCCCAGCGATACGCGAGTTGCTGGTGGTTCAATAGTTCTTACCAACCTAGATCGTTCCGGTGACTATTGCGGATATCCGGCGATTCCGATGTCCGAGTGGCGCCGCCAGTTTGCTATGCTACGACGACTTCCCTCCCTTCTGAAACGAGTTGTCAAGATCGAGCGTGGCGTTGGTATTTTGCCAGAGGAGAGTTCGGATCCGCTCTCGGTTGCCGCAGCGAAGGAGTCACATGCAGACGACTAGATGGCGATTTGCTAACACGTTAGGATGCCTGCTCCTTAGTTCTATACCTCTAGCTGTTGCCGTGTCTTTAAGCAGCTGCTCCAAATCAGAATCAGCTCCCGAGAAGGTGCTCTCAATCAAACTTGTCCATCCCCCTGAACTACGCTCATTTGTAAGTGAACAACGTGATCGTTTCCATTCCACTGACCCCCGACTTGCCGACGGCGAAAATGAAGGGCGCGGTAGTAAGGTAGTGGTTGAGCTTATCTCCGAGATGAGTATTCCGGCTGCCGAACGAATAGCACGGGGCGATCTGAAACCGGAGGCTTGGCTTGCGTCATCAACTTCGATCGTAAACTATGCCAACTCCCAGTTAAGGAATCTAGGTGCACGGCAAGGTGAGTGCCGCCCACTTTTCGGCACGCCGATCGTGGTTGCCGTAAAGCAAGCTGGGAGGGCGGATTTTGATGCTATCGATCATACGTTTTCCTGGGATGAGGTACTTGAAGCGCGTCTGCTTGAGCGACGAAGTAATGCATCCCAGTCACGCTTGGCGATGACCCACGCATCACCGCGCCTCTCAACAACTGGTTTTGCAGCGCTGCTTCAACTGGGCTATTTTGCCGTCCATTCCGGAACGTCAGGACTTAGTATCGAAGGTCTTGCGCAACACGGCTTTCAGACGCGCCTTCGAGATTATCAAAGCTTCGTTTCCAGTTATGGATTAAGCGAAGGTGCACTATTAGGACGGGCCGAGAATCATGAGACTGCGAGGACACGCCTCGTTTTAACTACCGAGCAGCAGGTCGCTAACTACAATTTAGGACGTATAAACGAACTATCTACCCCAGATGCACCTTACACAGGGCCACCTCCCATTGTGGCCCTTTATCCACGCGAGGGGGCGGTGTGGGAGGATTATCAACTTTGCCTCTCACAGAGTGATTGGATGGGAACTCTGCAGCGTAACGCTGCCCAGATGCTTCAGAAGTTCCTCGCGTCACCGGAGTCCCAGCTTAGGGCCAAGCAGCTTGGATTTCGTCCGTCAAGTAACGACTTAGCCGAGGTACCTCCGCTTACCACAAGATATGGCATAATGCTAAGTGAGCCGCGAAATAGCTTTCTCCCTGTATCGGGTGAAGTTGTTTCCGAACTGCAACGCATCTGGCCTGCTATTCAACGTCCTGCGGCATTTGTAGTAGTACTTGATAGCTCCGGGAGCATGGAAGGAGAGCCTCACCGAGTTGCCCGTGAGCAGTTCAGAAATCTCTTAGCACAATCGTCAGTCCGCGATCAGAAGGCCCTAATTACCTTCACCAACAGGCCAAGAATCGAGGCCAACTTTACAGCGAATTCACTCGATGTCAGTTCCAAGCTCGATCAGGTGCAAAGTCTCGGTGGAAGTAGCATCTACGACAGCCTTCGCGCGGCGGTTGAGTTAATTGTAGCGAGTGATCTACGCGAGTATCGCAAGAGCATTATATTAATCACTGACGGCGACGATAAGAATTCCGATCTTTCGCGTCAAGGACTGATTGATCTACTAGTCGATAAGTTCGCTCGCAATGACATCACCCTAATAATTATCGGAATTCAGGGCTCAGCCTCAAGTTTCTCCGACCTAGAGGAGATCGCCAAGGCAGCCAATGGAGTCTTTCGTGCTACCACAGTTCAGAATCTGCCAGTTGTATTTGCTGAACTGGCGGGAAATGTTCAGGGTGGGTTGGAGCCGTAGCGTTCTGGATTATAGATACCAATGAATAAATCAGAGTTGCTGGTCCACGTTATTACAGTCATCGACGGCCAAACCGAGAGCCTCGTGAACCTCTTGGAGCTGAAGGGATTTGTGGCGAGTGATTATCATCAACAATTTGATGTTGATCCGATTGCTGACCCCGATATGCTAGACCGATATTCAATCGGTCCCGACGACGTGGCATTTCTAGTGAGGCATGCCGGAGTGCAAGTCAATTTTGATTTTGAGCGATTTGCATACTTTATTGAGGCAGCACAGCGGGATTAAAGAGCGGGATTAAAGAGCGGGATTAGAGCCTTGGGTATGCAATCCGGATTCGTGAATCTGCTTCTCTGCTATTTTATAGCGAATCGAAGCCCAATTTTCGCTAGTCTTCTCCTCTAATCAGGTACTTGCCGAACCTATAACGATTATCAAAAGTCGGTGCCAATAAAATTGGCAAGCCTTTTGATATTAATCGCTATAGGTTGTTGTTTTGATTCGCTTTGACGCGAATCTATAGCGGTTTGCAAAAGCTATTGTATTGCTCGCGACTTTTGCAAACCGCTATGAACGAGACTTAAAGACGCAACAAACCCGTACTAAAGTCATCCTAATTAATGGACGATACTTCAACTAATGAATCGCCTTAACGTCATGCCAATCGCTAAGACCAAATTCCTGCTATTTGCGATCGCAATTACGATTGCATCCCAGCTTGCCCACGCCGACGCCTTCCGTTGCGCCAATGGCACGTATACTAGCAACCCGGAGGCACATCAGGATTGCAGTGCTGTGAGTAGCTCAATAATCTGTGCAAAAAGTTCCGGAAACAAATTTGTTGCACCTGGCAAATCTGGGATCGCTCCGCGCGTCGAACGTTGCGTACCATCAGAGAAATCGCAAAGTCCCTTTGTGAATTTGGCTTCAGCACAGCTTGAGGCAAAATCACCTTTTAGGGCTCGCGCAGAGAAGCCACTAGTTTCTAGTGAAAGTAAGAATCCTGCAGACTTGGCTAAGTCGACAGAGTTAACTGAAGATGGCGATGCGTTACAGAATATTGGGCCGGCAGATGCCGGTAAGATATTAGAGTGCGCCGCCAACTCAATGTTTGGGGGCGGAAACGCCGCGAACTGTCTATCAGGGAAGTAGTTCTTCTCTATACTGCGCGCGCAACAATCTGTGACAACTCCCCAGTAAACTGCGAACGGGTATAAAGCTCCAAGCCTGGAATAGCTTGCGCCTTTGCGGCCAACTCAACTTCAACGTGGGAATAGAACGCGATCAGCTTGATATTTGGCGCAATCTCTTGTAACTGCGCAATTGCTGCGAAGGGATCAAATACTGTACAGCCTAGATCGATCACTGCTATTCTAGCTTCTGGATTGCTGGCTGCAAGAGAGATCTGATCCAGTGCGCGCACACTTACAACCTGGTGCCCTGCGCCCTCGGCAGCAGCGCGTAATTTTGAGCTAAATATCAGATCGCGAACAATCGACAGTATGATCATAGCTAATCAATTCCAAACTCTTGAGCCTTAGAGATCAGGCTGGAGCGCGAAATCCCCAAAACTCTGGCCGCTTCACTTTTGTTACCGTGCGTTTGCCTCAATGCCTGATCAATCATCTGGCGCTCTACGTTCTGTATGGCCTCGTGAAGTGAAGTACTAGATCTGAGCTTGACGGCATGACCGTCTATGGGGAGAACTTGTGCGACTTTAGTGGTTGGACCTTCACCTAAGATTTGTGGCGAAAGATCGCTGACTTCAATCTTAGCATTCGTGCCACTCATAATCGCAGCACGTTCTAGCTCGTTCTCTAGCTGACGAATGTTTCCAGGCCACTCATAATGCGCCAAACGATTTAGCGCCTCAGCTGACAGCGTTTTACGTGAAACATTGCGCCCAGCGGACTTGGCACGATTAAATCCGCGCTCTAGAAAATGATCGACAAGCAGGGGCAGGTCGCCTACCCGGTCACGCAGTGGCGGCAACTGAATATTAACTACATTTAACCGATAGAAAAGGTCTTCACGAAATGTTCCCTGACGTACCATCTCGTGCAGGTCGCGATTCGTTGCTGCCACGATTCGTACATCCACGGTGCGGGTTTTGGTTCCACCAACCGGAATAAAGGTGCCTTCCTGTAGAACGCGCAGCAATTTTACCTGCAACGCCGCGCTCATCTCGCCTAGCTCGTCTAGAAAGAAAGTACCGCCATCTGCAATCTCGAACAAACCCTGCTTATCGCGCACTGCCCCGGTAAAGCTGCCCCTGACGTGACCGAATAGCTCGGATTCAAGCAGATTCTCCGCAAAAGCTGAAACGTTCTGGGCTACAAATGGCTTGTCACGGCGAGGGCTATTAAAGTGAATTGCCCCAGCAACTAACTCCTTTCCAGTGCCGGACTCTCCAGTAATTAGAACTGAGGCACGGGTCTCCTTGAGTTTATCGATTAGAGTGAAGACCTGCTGAAGGGCTTGGCTTTTGCCGATAATATTTCCGAAGCTGGCGCGAGTTTGCGCAAACTGGCGTAGTTCGCGATTCTCAATCTGTGTGCGGTCTAACTCCTCGCTTAGCGAGCGTACCCTTAAGACTAGTGCGATCCGCATTAGTAATTCTTCGCGTTTGTAAGGCTTGCGAATAAAGTCGATCGCCCCTGCGCGCAGCTCCGGCAGAACCTCCTCCTCGCTCTGAGCTGAGAGAAAAATAATCGGAATGTTGCGAGTGGCTGGGTTAGTATCGAGGGCTTTAGTAACTTCAAAACCGCTCATCCCTGGCATTACAACGTCTAGCAGGATGAGATCAGGGGGCGATTCAAGCGCTAAGGCGAGTCCGGCCTCACCGTTTGACGCCTCGCAAACATCATATCCAGCCGTAGTAAGTAACGAAACTAGAGCGAAACGCGCGTCTTCGTCATCATCGATCGTTAGGACTCGTAGAGGAGGTTGAGTCATAAAAGAGAGCCGTTCACAGGTATATCGAATTTCCCCGCTGCGGTACGCAGCGGATCTGAATACTATAAAAGATGCAAGCGCCTTGTCGGAGCAAAAGCTGACCCCTTAGCTTAGCCCTTCATCATGTTTAAGAATTCCTTATTGGACTTAGTGCCCTTCATCTTATCCTGCAACCACTCCATCGCTTCAAGGGTATTGAGTGGGTTTAGCACCTTACGCAACAGCCAGACCTTCTGCAAAGTATCATTATCGATTAACAGCTCCTCCTTGCGGGTGCCGGACTTATTCAGATCCATCGCAGGGTAGATCCGCTTATCCGAGAGCTTGCGATCAAGGACCATCTCCATATTGCCGGTACCCTTGAACTCTTCAAAGATAACCTCGTCCATGCGAGAACCGGTATCGATGAGCGCAGTACCTATAATCGTTAAACTGCCCCCCTCCTCAATCTTACGGGCAGCCCCAAAAAAGCGCTTCGGCTTATGCAGCGCGTTTGAATCCACGCCGCCGGAGAGGATCTTGCCGCTCGTTGGACAGACAGTATTATGAGCGCGAGCTAAGCGAGTAATAGAATCAAGCAGGATAACGACATCACGCTTATGCTCAACTAGACGCTTGGCCTTCTCGATCACCATATCTGCGACCTGAACATGGCGCTCTGGGCGCTCATCAAAGGTTGAACTGATCACCTCGCCCTTAACTGAGCGCTGCATATCGGTGACCTCTTCTGGGCGCTCATCAATTAGCAATACTATCAGGAACACCTCGGGATGATTCTCAGTAATCGCATTAGCGATATTTTGGAGTAATATCGTCTTACCGGTACGCGGCGGAGCAACTATCAGGCCGCGCTGTCCCTTACCGATCGGTGAAAATAGGTCGATGATTCGTGTCGGCAATGAGCCACTCTTCATCTCAAGTTTCAGGCGTTCGATCGGATAGATCGGCGTCAAATTATCAAAGTGGGTTTTGCTCTTAAGTGCCTCAACCGAATCCTGGTTTACTGAGTTAACCTTAACTAGAGCTAGATAACGCTCGCCTTCCTTCTCACGAGGTGGCCGAATCTGGCCCTCAACGGTGTCGCCAGTTTTTAATCCGAAACGCCGGATCTGGGCTGGAGAAACATAGATATCATCTGGCCCAGGCATATAGTTGGAATCTGGTGCGCGCAGAAACCCAAATCCATCGGGCAGGCACTCGAGCGTCCCTTCGGCATAGATCCCGCCGTTGGTTTCGGATTGTACTGCTAAGATCTGAAAGATCAGATCCTGTTTGCGCATCGTGTTTGCGGCTTCAATCTCAAATTGCGTCGCCAACTTCATTAACTCGTCGGGCTTAAGACGCTTCAATTCATTCAAGTTCATGCTGTTTCCCTTATTGTCGAAATTTGAGTTGGCAACTGCAACGCTTGAAGCAGACCTCGTCACCTCTGTGCTCGAATTCCCCTCCGGCTCAAAAATTGGCTCGTCGCGTGGCGCTCCGGGCGGTAGGCGTGGTGCGCGGGGCTGGCCAAACTCAGCAACAGAATCTGGCCCACGAGTGTCGGGTCCCCGGCCGTGACGGGATGTCTCATGACGTGGAGGACCACTTCGCGTTCCACGCGGTCCGCCTACGCCACCACCTCGTCCCCGTCCACGACCACCACGGGTGCGTGGGTTTAATCCTGGGCTGGCGTTACTTAGGGGCTGGCGCTCGGTAGTCACTGTTTCTTTCTCGGGTTTAGTTTAGATTAATCGTTACAAGGTGCATTGGGATCTGAAGTATTGGGTTTTATCGCGTGGGCCTAAAAGGTCACCAACAATCATCGATTAAGTATTCTAATTTGACCCTTGGAGCCGGAAATCTGTGGCTAGCAGAGATGCTAAAACCGAAATCGTAAAATCGGGCTTCTAATCGGGTTCGTGAGGGGTGCTTAAATAAAGTGCCTTAAAAAATTTCAGCAGAAAAAATAGCTTATTAATATGTAACTAGTCAGTAAGCAAAACAGAATCAGTAAGCAACAACCACCCCTCAGGGGTCGATTTGCGGAGCAAATCGGGGGTGACAACAAGTAACTGGTCACAAAAAGGCCTGCCCCGATCAGGGGCTGACAAGAAAGGATCCCAGGTAAGCGAAGTATGAAATGGCATTATAAAATGTGTGAAAAAGTAAAATTAGTAAAAACTCATGGTGACCAGTTACATTAGTATCACCTATTCGCTTCAGTTGAATATTGCATCCAACTCGATCCGCGCCTTACTCGACTAGCACCCGCATCCGTTTGAGCCAGGGCTACCTAACGATTTGCGCCGTGGATATATAGCAGTGGACTATATAATGGAGATGCTTCAGAAAGAGGTTCGGAGTTACATGATTAAAGCAGAGATTCGGACGTTGGTCAAGTAAGAACTCAGTTTCGATCGAGCCATCTGGCAACCATTAAACGTTAGGTCGCCCGCACGACTTTGCGCTCTTCAATAGTCTTTGCAGCCACATGGCGTATATAAGCGGGAGCACAGGCGGCAATCTCACCCGGATTATAGTGTGCAGTTCTAGCTGCTTCTGAAAGTGCCAGGTGCAAAAGCCCAACCGCTGTTGGAACAGTCTCTACAATAACCTGTCTGCCCTTCAGTTCGGCAGGTGGATTCTCTGTGCGCCAAATAACCCTAAGGTCGCTATCCTGTATAAGCTCACCACATAGACTGACTAACGGGACGATGTGCGGGGGAACGCTCTCTACTAGCGCTCCCAAACTGAAGCTATACCTTCCCAAAAATAGATCGCCCCGGCGAGCGTCACTGGCGACGATCAGATCACGAAGATCTCCAGCGTTCATTGCAGAATGCGCGGTAGCTAAAAAAGAAGAGCACTCAATAATTGGAATTCTCAAGCCACAAGCGAGCCCCTTAGCGAGCGAATATCCAACCCGAAGACCGGTAAATGACCCCGGACCATTGCCAATTATGATCGCAGAAAGATCAGATAGCCTAACTCCAGCATCAACCAATACGTCATGACACAGCAAAAGGCTCTGTTCATGAGCTGAACCGGAAGCTGATACCCGGCTCGCGAGAATCTTGAGCCCGTATTTCGGCTCTGACCACAGATACGCGCCAAGCGCTGCGCTAGCGATCGCTTCGCTAGTATCAATTGCTAGTAGATAATCGGTCGAACTGGCGGCTATCGGCATCTGAAAATAGATATCAGCTACGTGAACAGATCCCAGAGATCATTACCCATGGCAAACGCCATCAGGGCCATAAGCACTACCATACCAAACTGATTTGCATACTGCTGAACTGTAAGGCTAACGGGACCACCCTTTAGCTTTTCAATAGTGAAAAAGACCAGGTGTCCACCGTCAAGGATGGGGATCGGTAGAAGGTTAAGTACCGCAAGGCTGATACTTAGAAAAATCATAAAGTCGATCAGGTACTCAATACCTAAGCGCGCACTTTGGGCCGCAGCACCAAATATAAATATCGGCCCACGAATGCTAGAGGCTGGCACATCCCCCGTGAACATCTGGTAAAGCCCCATTCCGGTACCGGCTGTAATCAAACCGATCTGCGTTGTGCCAATCTTAAGCGCTTCAACTAGTCCGACCGCTTCGCGCACTGGACGATTTCTAATTCCGAGCATATACGGAACTACGCCAGATACGGCGCCGTCTTTTGCTGGAACAGCACTTACTACAATCTCCAATCTCTCAGGTAAGTTTGGTCGTGAAATTGAGAGCGTCAGTGGCTTGCCCTCCGAAACGGTAACGATCGCTGAAAGATCATTCCAGGTCTTTATCTCCGTTCCATTAATGGAGTTCACATAATCGCCAGGAACTAATCCCGCAGCAGCAGCAGGATACTCTTGAAGTACCTCGCCAATTATTGGGGGGGTGGATGGTCGGCCGAAATAGGCGACGGAACCGATCGCCAACAACAAGGCGAATAGAAGATTAAACCCCGGTCCAGCGATTACGATTGCACACTTTGAAAGGTAGGGTTTGAGTAGAAACCATTTTGATCGATCAGCCAGCAACGCCTGATCCTCAGGCGATATCTCCACTGGATCGGGTTCCCCGTGTTCTAGGGTTTCGACCGGTGCATTAATGACGGCTTCCGTCTGGCGCGGATCATCACCCACCATTCGCACATAGCCGCCTAGCGGGATTAGTCCGATAGCATAGGTAGTTGATCCGATACGCTTTTTGAAGATTTTGCGGCCAAAGCCAACTGAGAACTCCAGGACCCCTACTCCGCACCATTTGGCGACCAGAAAGTGGCCCAACTCATGCACAAATATCAGGATGCCGAGGACTAGAATTGAGACAAGAATCATCATAGGTAGTTAGATGCGTAATAGGCTGTTAGAGAGTCATCGTAATGCAAAATTTTAAGATCCGCTACTGTGGGGCTACTATAGCAACCTTCGGCTATGCGCTGGGCCTTCAAACCACTATTTAGCTGCTGTTCTGGTCTCCGCAGCTACCTCTGCACAAAGTGCCTCTAGATCCTCCAGTGAATCAGCACATCGTCCACTAAAATGAACTAACTGCTCCGCTACAGTGCTTACTATCTGATCAAAGCGGATCTTGCCCGTTAAGAACAGCTCAACAGCAACCTCATTGGCGATATTAAGTACCGCGGGCAATGCTCCGCCAGCACGTAGAACTTCGCGGCCAAGGGCAATGGCAAAAAATCGCTTTTCGTCACACGGAACAAAATTAAGCGCTCCGATGGCAGCCAGATCAAGGATCGGCATTAGCCCCGGAAGACGCGCCCCCGGATAGGTTAGTGCATAAGCGATAGCCCCGCGCATGTCAGGGACTGAGAGCTGCGCGATCTGTGAGCCGTCACGGAGCTCAATAAGTGAATGGATGATACTTTCAGGGTGCACCAAGACCGAGATCTGCGACTCGTCGAGCCCGAATAGCCACGCCGCTTCGATCACCTCAAGGGTCTTATTCATTAGCGTTGCCGAATCGACAGAGATCTTTGGTCCCATCGACCAGCGCGGATGACGCACAGCTTCGGCGGGAGTAATGCTGTACAGAGTTGTAATATCGCGGTTCAGAAACGGGCCGCCTGAAGCGGTTAGGATGATACGCTGCAATGAATCAGGAACTTCGCCCTGCAACGCCTGGAAGATCGCTGAATGCTCGCTATCAACCGGAAGGATCTCGCCTCCAAACTTCTGAAGTTCGCGCGCAACTAGATGCGGCGCACAGACAAGACTCTCTTTGTTTGCGAGTGCGACCCGCTTCTTGGAATGCAATGCCGCCAATACGCCACGTAATCCAGCAATTCCTACGATCGCTGCAACTACTGTATCGGCCCGAGGGTCCGCTGCTAGCTGGGAGATCCCTTCCGCTCCGTGCAAAATCTCAGGTAGCGGGATCCGACGCTCGCTTAAAATCTGGGTCAATCTATTGGCCGATTCTATACCTGCTAAGGCTACAACCTGCGGCGCGAACTCGAAGATCTGATTAGCTAATAGCTCTACGTTATTACCAGCGGACAGCCCAAGGATCGAAAGAACGTTGGGGTGTGCGCGAACGATCTCCAGAGTCGAACATCCAATTGAACCGGTTGAGCCGAGTACAGTGACTAGCTGTGTGCGATCTACTACGCGCTTCAGAACATTAAATCTATTCGGGACGATCTGAATCCGATTAGTCTCCACCCTACCACCCTTGATACTGGCGAATCAGCAGGCAGACATACAACGCTGCGCCGCCCCCTAAGATCGCATCAACGCGGTCCAATACTCCGCCGTGCCCCGGTAGAATCTGGCTAAAATCCTTAATCGAATGAGTGCGTTTCAGGAGCGACTTCATCAGGTCTGCGACCTGAGCAACAAGCGCAACAATGAAACTCAATATAATTGCGCTAAAAGACCACGCCGATGTGCTTACGAGCGCTCCAGCACTTGCGCCAACTAGTAGTGCGACTAAAATTCCCACCGTACTTCCACTGATCGTCTTATTTGGAGAGATCGCTGGCGCAAGTTTAGGCCCACCCAAGCGCTTACCAGCAAAATATGCTGCGGTATCGTTGCTGGCTGTTACAAGTACTAACCACAGCAGTGCCTGACTTGCATTAGGAAGTGTCAGTAGGCCGATCAGTAGCGCGCCGCCGATAGCTACTAATGGAAATGCAAGAAAAAGATCTGCGGCTAGCAACCGTGAGCGCTCAAGATCCGTTCGACCTCGAATTATTAGGAATAAGATAAGGGCAATGAATGAAAGGATCGCAGCAAACGCAAGGTCGGGAAGAAATGCGCCGACCAAAGTTACCGAAAAGCAGATCTGATTCGGAGCTATCTGCGATCCGGTCCATGCGGCCGGTAAAAAAAACGCTACGGCAAATACGATGACCCGCGGATTTGATAGTTTAAGGGCCTCGGTGCCGCTCGGAGAAATGATCGCCCGCGCTATTTCAAGGCTACAGCAAGCGACGATTAGCAACGCTAACGGAATAAAGAACCATAAACTGCGACACTCATAAGCTGCCCATAGATTCAGCCCGACGAATCCAGATAATAGTACAATAGCTGTAAGTACGCGGGTGCGGAGATCAGCGAAGGTCCTCCCAGGCTCACTCATGATACCGTCAACTGTTCATCAGTCTTACCGAAACGTCGCGTGCGTTGTCCAAACTCAGTTAAACAGCGCTTAAATTCCTCTCGCGAAAATTCAGGCCAGCGGAGACTCGTAACGACTATCTCGGCATATGCAAGCTGCCAGAGAAGAAAATTAGAGATTCGAAACTCATCACTGGTGCGAATTAGCAGATCAGGATCGGGAATATCTGGGGCATCAAGAAACTGCGCAAACTGCTGCTCGGTAAGGTGCTGCGGATCGATCTCGCCGCTTTTTGCTGCGGTTATACAGGCGCGAGCAGCACGCAAGATCTCGTCGCGACCACCATAAGATACTGCCAATATCAAACTCAATTCAGATTGGTCTCGGGTTCGCTCTATATTATCCTCCAACATCTTGCGAACCGCTGGTGGAAGACGACTAAGGTCACCAATTGCGCGTAGACGCACGCCATTCTTCAGAAGCACTTCAAGTTCAGATTCCAGATACTGAATAAAAAGTCGCATCAACAGCGAGACCTCATCCGAGGGGCGCTGCCAGTTCTCAGTTGAGAATGCGAATAGCGTAAGATAGCGCACCCCGAGCGTGCGAGATTCCTCAACGATCTCGCGCACGGTCTTCATCCCGGCGCGGTGGCCCTCAATTCGTGGCAAGCCACGACCCTTCGCCCAGCGGCCATTGCCGTCCATAATAATGGCGACATGTTGGGGTACGTTTGGCAAAAATCCGGATGGGGACGTGGATACGAAACTCACACCTCCATGATCTCCTTCTCCTTGGCGGCACTGATTGTATCGACCTCGGCTGTGAAGCGGTCAGTGATCTTCTGCACCTCTTCACCTCCGCGACGCGAATCATCCTCGGCGATCTCTTTATTCTTGGCGCGCTTCTTAAGCGCTTCAATCTCATCGCGACGATGATTACGGATTCCGACCTTGGTCTCCTCGGACATCTTGCTAAGGTTCTTGACCATCTCCTTACGACGCTGTTCGCTTAATGCCGGTATCGCAATCCGGATTAGATTTCCGTCACGTGATGGATTAAGCCCCAGGTCGGCCTTCTGAATGGCACGCTCAACTCCTTCAGCAGCCCCAGCATCATAAACCTGAACGGTTAGCATGCGCGGCTCGGGAGCATTAACCATTCCGACCTGAATTAGAGGAACCGTTGAGCCGTAATATTCGACCATTAGACCGTCTAGCAGCGAGGTCGAGGCACGTCCAGTTCGTAGACGCCCAAGATCTTTCTTAAAATGCTCGATCGCTTTTTTGCAGGCCTGTTCAAGTTCGGTGAATTTTGTGCTCATAGAGTTCATCCCCTAAATGAATTTCGTTTACGAGTTCCTGACCGGTATTACGCGAATTACGACGCTTCAACCTTAGAATCCGGACCCACATAGGTCCCAATGCTCTCACCCATCATCAATCGCCGCAAGTTGCCCTCGGCGCCGATGTTAAAGACGATTATGGGTAGATCATTATCCATACAGAGCGAGATCGCTGCGGCATCCATAACCTTAAGGCTCTGTTGCAGGACCTGCATAAAGGTGATCTTTTCGAAGGGCTTGGCGTTCTTATTCTTAAAGGGGTCGCTATCATAGACTGCGTCAACCTTGGTACCCTTTAGTAGCACCTCCGCCCCGATCTCCATCGCTCGCAAGCTAGCGGCTGTATCGGTTGTGAAATATGGATTGCCGGTTCCACAGGCAAAGATAACGATTCGATTCTTCTCTAGATGGCGCACGGCGCGGCGACGAATATGAGGCTCGGCGATTGCGCGCATCTCGATCGCCGACATCACCCGGGTATTAATCCCGCGCTGTTCCAAAACGTCCTGCAGAGCCAACGCGTTAATCGCCGTTCCGAGCATCCCCATGTAGTCTCCAGCCGAGCGCTCGAGACCCTTGGCTCCGGCCTGTATTCCGCGAAAGATATTTCCGCCACCGATAACTATGCCAATCTGAACACCTAAGGCATGAACCTCAGCTACCTGTGCGGCCAGATCAACTATCGTATCAGCATCGATACCAAACCCCTTCCCGCCAGCTAGAATCTCACCACTCAACTTGAGTAATATTCGCTTATAACGTGGCGGTGTTGTAGCTAAGGGTGTTGGACCTAAGGACGATGGACCTAAGGACGATGGACCTAAGGACGATGGAGCTAAGGACGATGGAGCTAAGGACGATGGAGCTAAGGACGATGGAGCTAAGGACATAGTCAATAATCTCGAACTCAGACTGCGGTCATTGCGGCAACTTCAGCGGCGAAATCGGTACTTTTACGTTCAACGCCTTCGCCAACCTCGAAGCGCGAAAAGCGCCGAACCTGGACCTTCTCGCCGGTTTTGATGCTCAACTCTTCAAGCATATTTGCAACATTCTTCTTGCCAGAATCGTCCTTTACAAAAGGTTGCTTCAACAGCACGTTCTCCTCAAAGAACTTCTCAAGTTTGCCCGGGAGAATCATTTCAGCCTTGGCACGTTGCTTCTCATCCAGTGTCTCGAGCAGGATCTCCTTCTCCTTCTCAATCTCAGCGGCGGGAACCTCTTCCACCGTCAGATACCTTGGGCGCATCGCCGCTACATGCATCGCAATATCACGAGCTGCCGCCATAAAGTCCGGGGTGCGAGCTACGAAATCGGTCTCACAGTTTAGTTCAACGATCGAAACAACCTGATCGCCTGGGTGTGTATAGACCCCCATGACGCCCTCAGCGGCGATCTTAAGGGAACGCTTGCTGACATCCTTCAAGCCCTTCTTACGTAAGAACTCAATTGCCCCGTCAAAGCTACCCTTAGACTCAGCCAAAGCTGATTTACAATCCATCATACCCGCGCCAGTTTGAGCGCGAAGCTGCTTAACCATCTCTGCCGATACATCAGCCATAAAAACTCCGTTCAAGATCTGAAAATTGTAAAAATAATTTATTAAAAGGTCGCTACCATAGCTAGCTAGATAGCGACCTACACGTTACCCCTAAACCGCAACAGCCCCTAAACCGAAACAGCCCCTAAACCGAAACAGCCCCTAAACCGAAACAGCCCCTAAACCGAAACAGCCCCTAAACCGAAACAGCCGGTGCGGCCGGAGTAGCAACGCTAGAATTCACGCCGGAATTCTTATTTCCACCGCGACGGCTCCGCGAACTGACTTCAGTTCCCGAACCACCACTACCTCCGCCATTTCCACGCTCAGAATCATCGCCCTTATTACCGTCACCCTTATTGCGCCGCGCCGAAAACTCTGCGCGCCCCTCAATAACGGCATCAGCTACTGCAGCAACGAACAGCTTAATTGTGCGCGCCGCATCGTCATTACTCGGCACCGGGAAATCAATTAGCGCTGGATCAACGTTGGTATCAACCATCGCCATAATCGGTATACGAAGACGATGAGCCTCGGATACCGCGATCGCTTCCTTCTGGATATCAACAACGAAGATCAGGTCTGGTACCTTCTTCATATTACGAATTCCGCCCAATCCAGCATTTAACTTTGAGAGCTCGCGGGTAAAACCGAGCTTCTCCTTCTTCTTAAGCTTTACACCGGAATCGGCAACTTCTGCTTTAGCCAATAGCTCCTCAATCCTGCGCATACGCTCAAAAGCATTTTTAATCGTCGCGAAATTGCTGAGGGTGCCACCTAACCAACGTGAGGTAGTGTAAAGTGCCCCACAGCGCTTGGCCTCGAACTCGACGATCTCACGAGCCTGTAATTTTGTTCCTACGAATAGAATCGAACCACCGCGACTGAGGGTGCTGACTACGTACTCACGAGCACGCTTCCAGAGACGCATCGTGTAATCAAGATTGATAATGTGCACACCGTTGCGCTCGCCAAAGATATACGGCGTCATCTTCGGATTCCAACGATATGTCTGGTGACCGAAATGCGCACCCGCATCCATTAGAGATCGTATGCTGACCTCAGTTGGGGCTTGTGGGGGGGCTGGCGGCACGTGTGCCGGGGGTACTACAGCTGCTGGGTTTACTGGAACGCCAGCTGGAACCTGATCAGCAAGCGCCTTAAAGGCCGCTCCTGCATCTGCTGAAATTCCCTCTGAATTCTCTTGATCTACTTTATTTGCCACTATCTATATCTCCGTCTTAGTTACTCCTCCCCGGTGTGCACTATGGTTTGCAGGAACGTGCCTGGCTCTCGAGAACCGTGCCTCTAGAACCGTGCCGAATCTACGACCTAAGTAATTGAAGAGGAAGAATTTCCCCCACCAAGACAACACTTACCGGGTGTGAATTTTTTAACCCCGGGAGAGTAGCATAGTGGCGCTGGTGGTTCAACTTGGGGGATCTTAGTAGGGCTGACTTAGATCTGGGACGTCATCGGGGATAGTTCGGATCATTAGGCCATTTTTACGCTCGGCTCTATCCTCACCGGTAATTCGTTCGCCAAACTCAAGGATAAAGCCTGGACCAGATCGCCCCTGCTGCACTTCGCATTAAACCTTCACGCACTCCTTTCAACATGATATAAATCCTACCAAATTCGATGGTCAGCACTGCTTGTCATTAGCGCATATAGCGGTTTGCAAAAGTCGCGAGCGATATAATATCTTTTGCAAACCGCTATAGATTCGCTGAAAGCGAATCAAAACAGCAACCTATAGCGATTATTTTCAAAAGGCTTGCCAATTTTATTGGCACTGACTTTTGATAATCGCAATAGATCCTTATTGCTGGCAGAGTTTGAAGGTAATCGATGAAACATTTCACCAAAAATGTATAAATTTACCCACCCCCCGTGAACGGTTACTTTCAAACTAGCCCTCAGCATTTTTCACTAATTTTCCGCAAAGTTATGAGAACAAAACCAGCCAAACTGGAGGTCGCGCCAATTAAGGATCGTATTCATACTATTAGGGGGCAGCGCATTGTCTTGGACAGAGATCTGGCCGAACTTTATGGCGTTACAACCTATCGCCTCAATGAGCAGGTGAAACGCAATCGAGAGCGCTTCCCTGACGACTTTAGATTTCAACTGACAAATCAAGAGGTTGCGAATTTGAGATCGCAAATTGCGATCTCAAAGAGTGGAAGGGGTGGCCAAAGATACTTGCCATATGGCTTTACGGAGCATGGCGCAGTTATGGTTGCGACGGTACTTAACAGCAAGATTGCAGTTGAGATGAGTATCCTGGTGGTACGTGCTTTCATTTGCATCAAGAGCGTGTACCCTACATTCCGCACATTCCCGATGTAAGTTTTATTCTAGGTAAACAGAAATTTAGGAATTTTCAGAAGCTCAAGCAGTTGAGTTTGGATTGAGGAGAGTGGATCTAGAAAGGTCTGAATATGCTGTG
>Ga0163148_10000281_pt1 | contig 68615 bp, 58 predicted proteins | sample OliLakLV19MP7P2_FD_148606 | JGI IMG/M metagenome (GOLD analysis project Ga0163148, IMG submission 148606) | Freshwater microbial mat bacterial communities from Lake Vanda, McMurdo Dry Valleys, Antarctica- Oligotrophic Lake LV.19.MP7.P2 | ecosystem: Environmental > Aquatic > Freshwater > Lake >... | reverse complement strand
CGTAGTAACTCAACCAAGAGGTTGAACCACGTTTACTAAACTTTTGAAGTTTAGTAAACGTAGTAACTCAACCAAGAGGTTGAACCACGTTTACTAAACTTTTGAAGTTTAGTAAACGTAGTAACTCAACCAAGAGGTTGAACCACGTTTACTAAACTTTTGAAGTTTAGTAAACGTAGTAACTCGGCCAAGAGGTTGAACCACGTTTACTAAACTTTTGAAGTTTAGTAAACGTAGTAACTCGGCCAAGAGGTTGAACCACGTTTACTAAACTTTTGAAGTTTAGTAAACGTAGTAACTCAACCAAGAGGTAACACCTTTCCAAAAGGTGTCACCTCTAAGCAAAAAAAAGGCGAATTAGATGACTAATTCGCCTTTGAAACATTTTCTTTAACCAAGTTTTACGTGTCGGAAACCCGTAGCTACAAGGTCTTTATCTATACTTTTCAGGTAAGAAGCAACGGTCATGCTGCCATCTTTCACAAACGACTGGTTGAGCAGTGTGTTATCCTGATAAAATTTGTTCAATTTGCCCATTGCGATTTTTTCGAGCATCGCTTCCGGCTTGCCTTCATTGCGGGCTTGTTCCATACCGATCTCGATTTCTCTTTGGATCACGGATGGATCAACGTCGTCCTTATCTAAGGCAACCGGCTTCATGGCAGCTACCTGCATGGCTACATCGCGGCCTGCGTCGTGAATGGCGGCACCGGTTTTGTTCAGACCAACCAATACACCGGCTTTGTTGCCCATGTGGATATAAGACGCTACTTGTGGCGCTTCGAGTTTTTCGTAAGCAGACAATTCGACTTTTTCGCCGATAACGCCAACCTGCTCGGTCACTTTATCGCCAATGGTGATGTCTTCGAAAGGCAAAGCCAACAAATCTTCCAGCGTTGCCGGGAATTTTTCCAGGGCAATGTTGGCAAATTGTTTGGTCAGCGCAATAAAATTTTCGTTTTTCGATACGAAATCCGTTTCACAGCTCAGGCGAACAATGATGCCGCGGGTTTGGTCGTCGGCAACCAAGGCGAGGATGCAGCCTTCTTTTGCTTCGCGATCTGCACGTTTTACAGAAAGCTTCTGGCCTTTTTTGCGAAGCAGGTCAATTGCTTTTTCAAAATCGCCTTCCGCCTCAACCAAGGCTTGGCGACAATCCATCATGCCGGCTCCCGTCATCTCGCGCAATTGCTTGACGTCGGCAGCGGATATAACTTTTTCTACGCTCATGATTATCTTATTGATGAGGATTTTTAATGATAAAGGGCAAGTTTGCAAGGGGCGAGTTTGCAAGTTGGCAAACTTGCAAGTTTGCAAACTTGCCTCTTAAACAAAAGCCTATGCTTCAGCGCCGGCGGCAGCTTCGCCCTTCACCTGCTTGCGCTCTTCCATGCCTTCACGAATCGCTTGCACCATATAATTGGTGATGATCGAGATGGATTTGGACGCGTCGTCGTTGCCTGGAATGGCGTAATCCACGAGGTTCGGATCGGAGTTGGTATCCACGATGCCGAACGTGCGAACGCCAAGGCGGCGCGATTCTGCGAGTGCAATGTGTTCGTGCTGAATGTCAACGATAAAAACAGCAGCAGGCAGGCGGTTCAGGTTGGTAATGCCCCCCAGTACGCGATCCAATTTGCCGTGTTCGCGCGTCAGCGTGAGGCGTTCTTTTTTAGTGATGCTCGACAGGGTGCCGTCGGCCAGCATGCGCTCGAGGTTGGTCATTTTTTTGACCGAACGGCGAATGGTGGCAAAGTTCGTCATCATCCCGCCCAGCCAGCGATCGGTGATGTAAGGCATTCCGACGCTGTTGGCTGCACTGGCAACGATGTCGCGCGCTTGCTTCTTCGTAGCAACGAAGAGGATTTTACGGCCCGATTTTGCAATCTGGCGCAGGGCATTCGCGGCCCGATCCATTGCTTCAAGCGTCCGGTTCAGGTCAATGATGTGGATGCCTTTGCGCTCCATGAAGATATAGGGTGCCATTTTTGGGTTCCATTTTTTCTTCAAGTGGCCGAAGTGCACGCCAGCATCCAATAATTCTTTATAAGTGATCTTTTCCATGTTATTAAATTTTGCAGTCTGCCGCCCCGACACGAGTGTACAGCGTGCAGACAAGACCAAACCAACTGGTTAACGCTTGCTAAACTGGAAGCTCTTTCTTGCTTTGGGTTTACCATATTTTTTGCGCTCTACTTCGCGAGCATCGCGGGTCAGGAACTTGCGCTCCTTCAGCGGCTTGCGGAATTCGGCGTTCAATTTGACCAAAGCGCGGGAAATTCCCATTCTAACGGCTTCCGACTGGCCTTTGTAGCCGCCGCCAACCACCGTCACTTTCAGGTCGTAGATGCTGACCGCTTCCACCGTTTCAAACGGGGCAACGATGTTGATCTGAACGTGCGGTTGTGGGAAATAGTCTTTGTAGTCTTTTCCGTTGATCGTGATTTTACCGTCGCCTTTGGTCAGGTAAATTCGCGCTACGGATGCTTTTCTTCTGCCAATGGCATTGATCATTTCCATATTCGGTACAACATTTGAATATAAATTGCCCCGGTGTAAACCCCGGGACAGATTTTTAGAAATTGAATGGTTCGGGTTTCTGTGCCTGATGCGGATGCTCCGAACCTTCATACACAAACAGTTTTTTGTACATGGCTGCACCCAATTTCGTTTTGGGCAGCATGCCTTTTACGGCTGTTTCGATGATGGCGTAGGGCTTCTTGGTGAGCACAACCTTTGCCTTTGTGATTTTCTGACCACCCGGGTAGCCGGAATACTGCTTGTATTCTTTGTCTTCCCACTTTTCTCCAGTGAAACGAACTTTGCCTGCATTAATGATGATGACGTAGTCGCCGCAGTCAACATGAGGCGTAAAAGACGGCTTGTGTTTGCCGCGCAGGACGTGTGCGATGCGGCTTGCCAAACGGCCAACCACTTCGCCTTCCGCGTCTACAACGAACCAGTTGTGGTCCACCGTTTCTTTCTTCGCAGATTGCGTTTTATAGCTTAAAGTATTCACTTTTTGACGCTTTTTTAATGACTTAAAATTACCCTTGTTTTAAAGCGACTGCAAAGGTAGATGCTTTTGTATAACTACCAAGCTTTTGATAAAAAAAGTGTAGTGGATTTATTGTAATTGCTTGAGAAACAACGAAAATTTGTTTCGGTTGCTTTTGTCGGTAGGGCATCTCATGTTTCGGGGCGGCTGCGAAGTTATAACCGCATACAATTTAGAGGTCGGTATCACCATTCTATCTCCTCCAACCCACGTGGTTCAAAAAGTACATTCATGTGCGAAGGAGCTATTCGGCGATGTGAGACGTTGCTTCATCAGGATTCCAAGCTACGCCGAGGTGTTCAGCGATTTCTTCGACGGAACTGAAGCACTTGTAATGTGCAGTATCGCCGCGCTCGATTTCCTGCATGGCCTTCCAAATATGAGGATCAAGGGCTACGATAGCCGTATAGATAAGACCGTCTAATTCGGGCAGAATTTTACTGATAACAGGAAGTAATTCCTTGAAAGATTGCTGCTCTGTGGGCAGCTCCCGAAGAAAATGTAGTGATTTGGAAGTGAGTTCCAGCAATGTAATTTCCGGCCGGGTCAGCAGGTGAACAGGCGTCAGTTCTATTGATTTGAGCGCTTGGTAAAAGTGGTTGCCTTTGGTAATAAACACATCAATTGCCTCGCGCCGGCAGGCTAAATCGTAAGCGCTGTCGCTCAGCGCGCGCGCAGCAGAGATGATTTTATGCTCTGTGGCGATGGTCGTGTTCATCTGACAAATATAGGCTTAAAATGAGAAATAAACAATTCACCCCCGAATTGGGGTACAAATCCCGAATCCATGACTCACCGCCTTTCCCAAACCAATGCCGAATGGCAGCGCCAGGTTGGATGTGAAAGCCACATCAAAACTGACCATGTCTAACCCAAGAAAGCGGGTAGGGCGGGTCGCTGCAATTTCCTGGATAGAAACTTCAAGCCGCTGTGGCAACTGCCAGTTGACGGCTCGGCAAAACGTAAGGAGATTAGCTGCCAATTGCCCGTCGAGTTTTTCGGCGCGTGCTTGTAAGTCAGGCAAGGCTTGCCATTCCCGATAGCGATCCGCTTTGAAATGCTTTTGCCATACGACCTCGGAAAGATCAGAGGTTTGTAGAAATGTAGCATTTCAATGTTTTCCCGACCTGGAGAGGTCGCAAATCATAAGTATTTAGGGGCGGCTGGATAGTTACGAAAACAAATGATCACTACCACAGGTTACTATTTTTGACACTTTTTTTACAATAATTTTTTGCACGAAACAAAACACGTACAATCAAGGAAATGTTTATTTGTTGATGCGTTTATTCGATTCCCCACGAATAACCAAATAACCAAATAACCAAATCAACAAATAAACATTTTCAAAACCATGAGCAAATCCAAAATATTCAACGACCCCGTCTACGGTTTTGTCAGCGTACCGTATGGTTTGCTGTTCAACTTGGTGGAGCACCCGTGGTTTCAGCGGTTGCGGCGCATCAAGCAGGTGAGCCTGACGCACTACGTGTATCCCGGAGCGCTGCACACGCGGTTCCACCATGCGCTGGGGGCGTTGCACCTGATGCAGCAGGCCATCGAAGTGTTGCGCTCGAAAGGCACGTATATTTCGGATCAGGAATCGGAAGCGGTGTCGGCGGCCATTTTGCTGCACGACATCGGGCACGGGCCGTTTTCGCATACGCTGGAACACACGCTGGTGCGGGCGCACCACGAGGATTTGTCGGTGTTGTTCATGGAGCAGTTGAACCACGAATTGGGCGGCGCTTTGGACATGGCCATCCAGATTTTTCGCGACCAATACCCCAAGCGGTTTTTACACCAATTGGTTTCCGGGCAGTTGGATATGGATCGCATGGATTACCTCAACCGCGACAGTTTTTTCACGGGCGTCCACGAAGGCGTGATCGGCTACGACCGCATCATCAAAATGCTGGCCGTTCATCGGGACGAATTGGTGGTGGAGGAAAAAGGCATTTATTCCATTGAAAAATTCCTGATTGCGCGCCGACTGATGTACTGGCAGGTGTATTTGCACAAAACAGTGCTGGCCGCCGAACAAATGCTGGTGCAAACGCTGCGCCGCGCCAAAGACTTGGTGCGCGCTGGCGAGTTGGTGCCGGTTTATGGTGCCCTCGCTTATTTTTTGCACCACGACATCGCAGCCGGAGATTTTATTGCCCGCCGCGACGAGTTGTTGGGGCGCTTCGCCGCGTTGGACGACCATGACGTCACTTTCGCGCTCAAAACCTGGATTTTTCACCCCGATCCTGTCCTGTCCTACTTGTCTTCGAGTTTGGTGAACCGGAAGTTGTTCCGCGTAGAATTGCGCAAGGAACCGTTTGAAGAAAGCTTAATTCAAAACATAGAAACCGCCGTTGCCAAAAAATGGTCCGACAACGCAGCGGAATACCTGATCATCAAGGGGAAAGAAACCAACAGCGCGTATACGGTAGATATTGACGAGATCAAAATCCTGTTCAAAAACGGCGAAGTGAAACCGATGTCCATGATTGCAGATCACGCGGTGCTGCCGGGGGTGTTTACGAAGTATTATCTCGGATATCCGAAGTCAGTTGCCTCACTTGCCCCTTGCCCACTCACTTCCCCGGCATCCACACCACTTCCTCCGCCCCCAAATCCTGGCCCAATTTTCGCGAAAGCACAAAAAGATAATCCGAAAGGCGATTGAGGTAGCGGATCAGAAGGGCGTCCACTTCCGATTCGAGTGCCAGGGCAACAGTGAGGCGTTCGGCGCGGCGGCAAACCGTGCGCGCAATGTGGCAAAAAGAAACGGTCGTGTGCCCGCCGGGCAGGATGAAATGTTTCAGGGTCGGCAGGGATTCATTCATGGCATCAATGGCTTTTTCCAACGCCTCCACGTCGCTGTCGTGCAGCGGGGGTAGGGACATTGGCTTTTCGGGATCGGTGGCTAAGTGGGAACCGAGCACAAAAAGACAATCCTGGATGCGTTTGAGCAGGGCGCGCATGGTCTCGTCGGCGGTGCAGTCGCGCACTAAGCCGATGTAGCTGTTTAGTTCGTCCACGGTGCCATAAGCATCAATGCGCAGGTGGCTTTTGGGCAGACGCTTGCCGCCGAACAGTGCAGTTTCGCCTTTGTCGCCGGTTTTGGTATAAATCTTAAGCGCCATGTTGTTGCATTACGCTCACAGGGTTATGGTTGGGGATGTCGCTTTCGATCAAACCGTCGCGCAGGCGCACGATGCGGTGGGCGTGCAGAGCAATATCTGGTTCGTGGGTAACGAGGATGATGGTATTGCCCATTTTGTGAATTTCTTCCAAAATGCCCATGATTTCCAGCGAAGTTTTGGAGTCGAGGTTACCGGTTGGTTCATCCGCCAGAATGATGGAGGGTTTGTTGACCAATGCGCGGGCGATGGCGACCCGTTGGCGTTGACCACCTGATAATTCGTTGGGTTTGTGGTCCATGCGGTCGCCGAGTCCGACGGATTGCATCACTTCTGTCGCCCGATTGATGCGGTTCGTTTTGCTCATGCCGGCATAGACTAAAGGCAGCGCCACGTTTTCAAGCGCCGAAAGCCGCGGGAGCAGGTTGAACGTCTGGAAAACGAAGCCGATTTCCTTGTTGCGCACCTCGGCCAATTCATCGTCGGTCATGGTGCTGACATTGGTGCCATTGAGCATGTATTCGCCGGCAGTGGGGGAGTCTAAACACCCAAGCAGGTTCATGAGCGTAGATTTACCGGAGCCGGAAGGGCCCATCAGTGCTACGTATTCATTTTTATCAATGTTGAGGGAAACCGATTGCAAGGCGCGCACTTCGGTTGTACCCATGATGTAAATTTTGCTCAGATCCTTTACGGAGATTATGGACTTCATGTTTGAGATTTTGTAGATCAATTACGCCATCATTTTCGGCACCTTGAAGAAAGAACCGTCACTGAGCGGCGCATTGCGAAAAGCAGCATCGCGCTGATTCCAGTCTTCGGCCACGTCTTCGCGCAGGGGTTGAACGGCTTCATTGACGTAGACGAGCGGTTCCACAGCTTTGGTATCCGGCTCATTTAGTTTTTCAACCATGTCAAGAATTTTGTTCATGTCCTGCAAAATCGTTTCGCGGGAAGCTTCTGAAAGCTCCAAACGTGCTAAATGCTCGATGCGTAAAAGTAGTGCGCGATCTATTTGCATAAATTTCTATTTAGAAGTTCGTCCGGTTTTTATCGGCCAAAGGTAGGTAATCGGACGGAAGTAGATTGAGGCGTACTCCTTTTTGCTAACGCATTGTGCAAAAAAAGTTACGCTTGTTTTAAAAGGACGCCTTATTTTCGTGCTGATTATAACAAACTGGTCGTCCATATGAGTCAGGAACCTACACAGCCTATTGTCAAGCACATTGCCATCGCCGGAAATATTGGCGCCGGCAAAACTACGTTATGTACGCAGTTGGGAAAAAACTTCGGATGGGAAGTTCATTACGAATCCACTGACAACAATCCCTATCTCAGTGATTTTTATGTGGACATGCGCCGCTGGTCTTTCAACCTGCAAATCTTTTTCCTCAATAACCGCTACCAGCAGGTGTTGAAAATCCTCCAGGGAGACACCACGGTGGTGCAGGATCGTACCATTTATGAAGATGCTTACATCTTTGCGCCCAACCTGCACGATATGGGATTAATGACCTCGCGGGATTTCGACAATTATTTCAGCCTGTTCCAGACGATGTCTTCGCAAATCCAGCCGCCCGACCTGCTCATCTACTTGCGCGCCGGGATTCCCACGCTGGTAAACCACATCCAGCGCCGGGGCCGCGACTACGAAGGAAACATGAGCTTAGACTACCTGCGTCGCCTCAACGACCGCTACGAACAATGGGTCAGCGGCTACAAAGAGGGCAAACTCCTGGTCATCAATGCCGACGAAATTGATTTTATAGACAGCCCGGAGGATCTGGGTAAGGTCGTGAATATGGTGAGCGCGGAGCTGCACGGGCTTTTTTAAGGTTTTTCCACCCTGCTATCCAAAGTAGCCACATCCTGCTTAGTGGCCTGCTGTGCTTCTTCTGCCAGGCTGCTGTAAAACAAAGCGCCGAGTACAACTGCATGGACAAGTACAGTAATCAGGAGCGCCAAAGCGCGGTTGCGGCCGGCATTGCGATGCTCAAGGATTTGGGTGGAATAATTCATGGCTTGTGTATTTTATTCTTTAACGGTCACCATTTTCAATACAATACATCCCTGCCGTTAAAATATTCATAAGAACGCTTCTACCGGTGCCGGGTTTTTCAAAAGCTGCTCCAGCAGGCGTTTGTTCTGTTTGTCTTCACTTTTAGTCGGGGATTCCGGCAATAATTTTAACCCGGCACGCGCCAATTCGCGGGCGTGCTCATTTGCTCCGGTTGCCACAGCTATGGCCGACTTGATCAGCGCAGCTACTGCGTTGGGCTTTTTATCTAAAGCGGGCTTGATCTGATTCATAAAATCCTGCGCTTTTTCAGCATCCTTTGCAATCAGGGCATAAGCCAAAGCCAATTCTTTCAACAGTTCATTTTTGAACAAAGCGGGTTGGTCAGCGATCAGGGGTTCGGTGAGTTGAATTTGCCGGAGCGCTGCTTCCGGTTCATTTATATCTAAGTAATAGCGGAACAACAAGTTTCGGGCATAAATCTGAAACATCGTGCTGTCCTCTGATGCGATGGCTTCCAACTGCGATTTATCCAAAGCGGAATAAGGTTCGCCGCCCATAGTTTTGGCCAGAACCGTGAGGATAGCCTGTTCGATTTCAGCGGCTTTTCCACCCCCGATGAGTCTGAAAAAACGCGCGCGGTCGGTGAAAAACGTGCCGGTTTTGCCGGGTATGGTCGTGGCTGCAAAGAGTAGAAGAGAGGCAGCGCCAAAGGCAAAACCAAAATTGAGCGCAATGCGCAGCAGGGCGGTGCCTTGGGTTTCCAATTGCGGGAGCCAGGCATAGCTGAGGCCAATGCCAAGGATGGCACCCAGCAGGCTCACCACAGGCCCCATCGCGACGATGAGGGCGAATTTTTGACGCAAATTGGGTTCATCGCGCATGGGAATGGTCGCGGCAATACCACCGGCTAAGTTGACGTCGCGGTTCAGGAACCACTCGATGTCGTCGGTTTCCATATTTCGGCGCACGCCAAGCAGTCCTACAATAAATAAATGGAATTTGAATCCCTGTGCCAACCCGCTGATCAAATGGCCCAGTTCGTGCGCTACCCAAGCCCCCCAGATTGCGAAAAGAATTATAGCAATTTTAGTGGGGTTTTCCCACGCATAGTCTGAATGTGCTAAGCTTTTGATGACCGATTTATCTACCAGATAGGTAATGGAAGCGTATCCCATAAGACCTGCAATTGCTCCGGTTATTCCACCCATAGCCAATTGGCGGAGCTGACTTTTTTGCTTTGTTGACATGTTGTTTTGAATTTAAAGAATTAGGCTTCCAGTTCTTTCAAATATTGTTGTAGCGCTTCGTGATAGCGACCATAACCCCACCAGACCGCCCAGCGCACATAGCGATAGCTCCCCCAGATGACGACTGCTGCAAATGCGATAACTGCGACACCACCCCAGATTGGGTAGGCATCGAGAAATCTGTCTAAGGGTTTCATCGCGGAGTCATCTACGTCGTTTTTTGCGAGGGTGAAACCCACGATACCTCCCAACACCGCAGCAAAAGGAATCACCCAGGAAGCGTATTTCAGATAAAGCCGGATGAATTCACCAACAATGAAAACAAGGCTGTTCAAGGTTTCCCGGAGGTTGCCCTGGGTGATGGCGATGTTTTTCAGCTGGTGGCTTTGCAGGTAAAAAGTAGGTACCTGAACGACCGTGGTCAAAAACATCAGCAGCGCCATCATGCGCACAACCCAGGAACTGTAAAGCCATGCAGCAACTCCGAACCCCGTCACCATGACCACACCGAAAGCGATCTCGATGAGCATGTTTCGCCGGATTTTGCCCACTGCCGTTTCCGTTTTTTTGTGAAACAATCGGATCAGTTCTGCCGCTGATTTTTCTGCGCCCGGACTTTGTAGCCGTTCGCGCAGTTGTTTTTTCATATCGTCGAGTTCCATAAGGCTACGCATGTTTTTTTACCAATTCCCGGAGCTGCCCTTTGATTCGGTTCAACTTTACGCCGACATGGTTGGCGGTGATGCCCAACATTTCTCCGATGATTTTGTGATCGTAATCTTCCAAATACAACATAATCAGCGCTTTATCAATTTTTGAAAGCTCCCCGATCGCTTGGTACATGGTGTCAATTGCAGCTTCTACTGCCTCGGAAGGCACTGCCGTGAATTGCATCACAACCGGATCCAATTGCGAAAAAGGGAGCTGCATTTTAGCCTTCCGGAAATGGGAAATCGCCGTATTGAGCGCCACCTGATAGAGCCAGGTAGAAAATTTTGCCGCACCCTGAAAGCCGGTTATCCCACGCCAGGCCTGCAACAGGATTTCCTGAAACAGGTCTTCCCGGTCGGCCGGATCCGCAGCGTACAGGTTACAGACTTTGTGAATGATGCTTTGGTGCTGTCCAATGAGCGCCAAAAACGCTTGTTCTGTCATATTGGCTTTAAAATCTGAAGCATTAGTCGCAGCGAACTGCAAAATCTTACAAATAAAGCATAATTTTTTTCACCTCCTCGCCCCTCGCCCCTTGGCCCTTTTTAAACTATCTTCGCTGTTCAAACCGCGCTCATCATGTTAAAGGAATTGCTCCAGGAATTACAACTCACCGCCACCAAATTGGTTGCAGTAACCAAAACGCATCCGGTTGCCGACATTGAAACCCTCTATAATCAGGGGCAGCGGCGGTTTGGCGAAAACCGGCCCAAAGAAATGGCGGAAAAGCACCCGCAATTGCCTGCCGATGTTGAGTGGCACTTCATCGGCCATTTGCAAAGTTCCAATGTGAAATACATCGCACCTTTCGTGAGCCTGATCCATTCCGTGGAAAGCCTTTCGCTGCTACAGGAAATCAACCGGCAGGCAGCGAAGCACGGGCGTGTCATTCCCTGCCTGTTGCAGTTCAAAATTGCACAGGAGGAATCGAAGTATGGCTTGGATTTGCCGGCAGCCCGTGAATTATTGGAATCCGAAGCCTTTCGGCAAATGGATCATATTCGGATAGCCGGGGTGATGGGCATGGCGACGTTTACGGAGGACACCGGGCAGATTCGGGCCGAATTCGGGAAATTAAAGCAGTATTTTGAAACCCTGCACGCGGATTTTTTCGCGAACGATCCCGGCTTCTGTGAAATTTCGATGGGCATGTCGGGCGACTACAAAATTGCGATGGAAGAGGGCAGTACAATGGTGCGGATTGGGAGTTTGTTGTTTGGACGGTAGAAAGTAGAGGGTAGAGGGAACCCCACCCACCATATCAAGCCTAACGAACAATATTCAGCCAAATTCCCCCTTTGGGGGTTAGGTGGCTTAAGGAGCGTTTCGTAAATAAGTTACATGAATTGGGCGAGGGGATTTTTTGGCTACGCCGAACTTACGTTTCATCAGGCAAGGCGCGAGAAGGGAGCATAGCCTAAGCTACGCGACCGACGATCAACGCAGCCTGATGGAAAAAGCCACCGCGCAAACCGGTAAGTTATTTACGATACGCTCCTAAACTTCACTACTAACCTCACCATCCGAAAAATGCGTCATAATCTGGTCGCCTGGTTTTAGGGCAGCGGCGGAGCGTAGCATTTCCCCGTCTTTTGTCGTCAACGTGAACCCGCGTTTTAGCGTATTTTCTATACTGAGCAGTTCCACCAGCGCCTCCTGTTGTTGCAAGGCTAAGGCGCTTTCGCGCAATCGCTGGCGGAACAAAACGGGGATCAGCTCTTCCTGATATTTCAAAGCCTGTCGCTCCGACCTGATTTTCTGGCGAATCGCTAAATCGCATTGCTGCGCCAGGTATTCCAACGACAGATTGGCCGTTTCCAAACTTTTCCAGAGGGAATCCCGGATGGAAAGTTGCAGTTGAACTAATGTACTTTCAAAATGGAGGTTGTGGCCAATCAAAAAATCAGCCACGGCGGTCGGCGTTTTCAGAGCCGTATGGGCGACGAGGTCAAGCACGGTTTCATCCGCGTCGTGGCCAATGCCGCTAAGCACCGGCATGGGCAGTCCGGCCATTTGAGCGCAGACGTCAAAGCTGTCGAAAGCCGTCAGGTCGAGCCGCGCCCCGCCGCCGCGGATGACTACCACGCAATCGAAGCCCTCGCGCTTTGCCTTGATTTTTTTCAGTTGCGTCAACACTTCCTGCTCCGCCTGTTCGCCCTGTACGGCAACCGGGAACAGCGTCATGGAAAACCCGTAGCCATACCGGTTGTCCTGAAGGTGTTTCCAAAAATCCTGAAAACCGGCAGCGTTGCGCGAAGAAAGCACAGCGATGCGCTGTATGACCAAAGGCAGGGGCAGGCGCCGGTTCTGGTCGAGCAAGCCCGCTTCCTGTAATTTTTGAATGGTATTCCGGCGCTCCAGTTCGAGTTTGCCGAGCGTGTAAGCCGGGTCAATATCCTGGATCAGCAGCTTGAACCCGTAGCGTTCGTGGAATTCTACGCGCACTTTCAGCAAAACTTCCACGCCGGCCCGCAGGAGGTCGCGCCAGATTTTGCCAAGCTGGAATTGCAATTGCCGCGCCGTTTGCTGCCAGATGACGGCTTCTGCCTGCGCTAAGATGTCTTCTTTTGCGCCGCCTTTTTCCACCAGACTCAGGTAAAAGTGTCCGCGACTTTCATTGACCTGGGCGATTTCGGCGCGCACCCATAGCGCATCCGGCAGGTTGAGCGCCAGTACGCGCCGAACGTGCTCGTTCAAGTCGAATAAGGAATAAGTATTAACAGCGTCTGGCATATAATATAACGAATAAATAGCTGTCCAGTTAGTGTCTGTTTTTTAGAGTTCGAGAACAAGGCATGCGAAGATCCAAAAATCGGAGTTTACTCGCGTAAGTGACGCTTTTTGGGTCGAGCATAACGCAGCTATCGGACTATAAAGACAGACACTACTCAGATTCGAAGCTGAAGCGGCCATCATGATAGCGCACCGCCGGCAAATAGCGATAGCCTTCTACCTCCTGCGCTTCATCCACTGCGGCGTGATACACCGTTAAACCGGTATCCTCGCGCAGCACGTAGAAATAATCGCCCGCACCAGCCCACCAGCCGCCAACCGCTATAACGGCTTCTTTGGGGATGTCGTAGGTCGCATAATCGGAAGGAGCGATTTTATCGCAGGCATTGATGTTGGCAATTTTGGTTTTGCTTTCATTGACAATGACAAAAACGCCATTTTGCGGATTGTCCGGATCTTCGCCAGTCGCCTCGCAAACGAGTTGCACATTGAGGGGCTGAGGCGTCGTTGCGGTATCTTGCTCCGCTTTTTTATCCGTGTTACAAGCCGTGAGCAGCAATAGTCCTGAAAAAATGATGGTTGTAGAAAGGTGTTTCATTGTAAAAAAATTATTGATTTTTAAACTTGACAATCAGTTAGTTATTTTTGTTTTTTACTTGCAAAAGAATTAGCAAACCGAAAATTGGCAACCGATTTATGAAATATTTATCCCAACGTGTTTTGTATGAAAGGGAACTTTTGTAAATTTGCCACGCTTTTTAAAGATGGTGAGTGTAGCTCAGTAGGTTAGAGCGTCGGTTTGTGGAGCCGAAGGTCGCCGGTTCGATCCCGGTCATTCACCCTAAAAAGTTAGCCTCTGCACTTTTGCAGGGGCTTTTTTTATTGACCGCCACACTTACCAATTGGTGAAGGCTTTATTGAAAATGTCTTCCATAATCTGATCGCCGATCGCCTGAATGGCTTCTTCCTGCACTGAAGTCAAACTGGTCACGCTCGGGAAATTGTAGAAAAAGGTAAAGTTCTGTTTCCAGTTTTTCGCCTCATTCTTGTGGTTGATGAATTCGATGGCCGTCACGATCGTCAGGCGGTTCAGCGCGGTTCGTTCTCCGGGCTGTGGCGATTCGGCAGACACCCGGAAGTCAACAATAGCGCCTCTGAATTCAATGTCCGGGTTCTTATCATCCAAAACCAGCCTCGATTCGGTTCTGATTTTTTCTTTCAACGCTTCTGTGAAAGTCTGGGGCAAGGATGGAGCCGCATCGAGGGCATTGTTCTTTAGCTGCTCGACATAATAGGTGCGTGTTTCCGCGTCTATGTCTATGCCGCGGAAAGAGTAACACCCGTGCCAGAAGGTAACGGAAAGCAGGGAAAGGAATATTAGGGGATGCGTTCGCATGGTCATGGTGTAGGTGGTTTATTTGAGGATTTGGTTATTTGGTTATTTGATACCAAAACGACCAAATCCTCAAATCCTCATTGAATATCATATTCCTTAATCTTCCTGTACAAAGTGCGTTCAGAAATGCCAAGATCCTGCGAGGCTTCTTTTCGTTTGCCGCTGTGTTTGCGCAAAGCCTTGCGAATCAATTCTTTTTCGTTTTCTTCAATGGAAAGCGTTTCTTCCACTACTTCCGTTGAGTCGTAGGTCGAATGACCCTGACCATCGAGAATAATGGGCTTGGAAGGAGAAGGTGCGTCGAAGTTTTCAGAAGCGCCGTGCGCTGGTTCTGGTATGGGTTTGCGGTTAAACTCCATGACCCGTTCGGTTTCCAAATTGTAGTCTGGCATCTGCAAACCGCGTAGGGTTGCGTTGTCCGGCATATTCAGGTCATTGCTCCGGATGAGTTCAAAAACGAGTGACTTGAGGTCATTCAGGTCGCGTTTCATATCAAACAGGAGTTTGTACAGGATTTCCCGCTCTTGAAAACTGCCGCTTTCCTGGCTATTCCGATCCCGGATGGCGGGCAGGTTGCGCTGCGCAATGGTTGGGATCAACATCAGCAAGTCTTCTGCCGAGATGATGCGGCTTTCTGATAAAACGGAGAGTTGTTCCGCTACATTTTTGAGCTCCCGGATATTTCCAGGCCAGCTGTAATTTTCGATCAGCAACTGCGCCCGTTCGTCTAACTGAACCGGCGGCGTTCTGTATTTTTCAGCAAAATCAGACACAAATTTCCGGAACAGGAGGTAGATGTCTTCCTGTCGTTCGCGCAAAGCAGGCAAGCGGATGGGCACCGTATTGAGCCGGAAATAGAGGTCTTCCCGAAACTTATTCTTCCGGATATTTTCGTCTAAGTTGACGTTCGTGGCGGCAATGATGCGCACATCGGTTTTTTGAGTTTGGGAGGATCCGACCCGAATGAATTCCCCGCTTTCCAGCACCCGAAGGAGGTAAGCCTGAGTATCCAACGGCATTTCGGCGATTTCATCCAGAAAGATCGTTCCGCCGTCGTAGGTTTCAAAATAGCCTTTGCGTTCGCCTGTGGCACCGGTAAACGCGCCTTTTTCGTGACCAAACAATTCGGAATTGATCGTGCCTTCCGGAATGGCGCCGCAGTTGATGGCGATGAACTTGTTGTGTTTTCGAGCACTTTGTTCGTGGATGATGCGCGAAAAAACTTCCTTGCCCACTCCGCTTTCTCCGGTAATCAGCACAGATAAATTGGTGTTGGCCACGCGCAATGCCGTACTAAGTGCCCGGTCGAGTTGTTCCGACCGGCCCACGATGCCGTAGCGCTGTTTTATCGTTTGGAGGGTGTTGCTCATTCTATAGGAGACAAAAAATGTCAGATGTTAGATATTAGATTCACACCAATTCCCCGCGCAGTGTTGCGCTGGTGGCGTCCGTAATTTTTACAAAGGCATAATCTCCCGGCTTCAGGTCTTCCCTTTTCGGGAAAACCACCACTTTGTTTTGCGAATTCCGGCCTTTGAATTCGAGTTCCGAACGTTTGGAATCCCCCTCAACCAATACTTCCACCGTTTTTCCAATATCGGCCAGGTTGTGTTGCAGTGAAATCTGATTTTGCAAGCGGATAATTTCTGCCAGCCGGCGTTTCTTCACTTCCTCCGGAATATCGTCTTCGTATCTTCGGGCAGCCAGTGTTCCCGGTCGTTCAGAATAAGTAAACATATAAGACAGGTTGTAATTGGCAAATTTCATCATGCTGAGCGTATCCTGGTGTTCGGATTCTGTTTCGGTGCAAAAACCTGCAATAATGTCAGAAGAAATGGTGCAATCGGGTAAAATGCGGTTGATGGCGCGCACCCGGTTCATGTACCACTCGCGGTCATACGTTCGGTTCATCAGCTCCAGCACGCGGCTGTTGCCCGATTGCACCGGCAGGTGGATGTATTTGCAAATATTGTGGTAGCGGGCCATGGTGTAGAGCACGTCGTCGTTCATGTCTTTGGGATGGGAGGTGGAAAACCGCACCCGCAACTGAGGATGAACTTTAGCCACTAATTCCAGCAAGTTGGCGAAACTGAGCACTGTGGCGGTTTCCGGGTTTTCCCATTTGTAAGAATCCACATTTTGCCCCAGCAGCGTTACTTCGCGGTAGCCGCGTGCGAACAATTCGGTGGCTTCCGCCACAATGCTGAAAGCGTCGCGGCTGCGTTCCCGACCCCGGGTGAAAGGCACTACGCAGAACGAGCACATATTATCACAACCGCGCATGATGGAAATGAACGCCGCAACGCCATTGCTGTCTAAACGCAGCGGACTGATGTCGGCGTAGGTTTCTTCGCGGGAAAGGTAGACGTTGATGCCTTTGTCACCTTCTTCGGCATTGGCAATCAAATTGGGCAAATCGCGGTAGGCGTCCGGGCCAACGACGATGTCCACCAATTTTTCCTGTTCGAGAAACTGCTTTTTCAAGCGCTCGGCCATGCAGCCCAACACGCCAACCAGCATTCCCGGGCGTTGTTGTTTGATTTTATCGAAAATGCGCAACCGCTTGCGCACGGTATCTTCGGCTTTTTCCCGGATGGAACAGGTATTGATCAGGATGAGGTCGGATTGCTCCGCATTGCGCGTTGGGCGATACCCCAGGTCTGCAAGAATAGAGGCGACGATCTCGCTGTCGCTGAAGTTCATCTGGCAACCGTAGCTTTCGATGTAAAAATGTTTGCCAGCCGGCTGCCCATCTGCTGTTGCTTCCTGCAAAAATACCTCGCCCTGACGCGTTTCGTCAATGACTTTGGGCAGGTCGTTCAGCGTTGGGTTATTGTCGTAAAGCAGCATATCGTAAATTGAATTGCAGGTTGTTGAAATCCGGGATTCCTGAACTGAATTTCCGCTGAATCGAAGTTCAGCGGTATGTTTCTTTAAAAAACAGCGTAAATGTACAGAATTCAAAGCGGAAAAGTGCCATTTTGTCAGCGCAAAGATGTGTGTCTTTCAAAATCCATTGCTTATGCCCGATGCCATTTATTTTATCGCCATCCTTGTGGAAGGAGAAGCCGGCGAAACCATTACGGGGTTTAAAGCGTATGCCGCACAACATTTTGGCGCATCCCGGGCATTAAATTCGCCGCCGCACCTGACGTTGATTCCTCCGTTTAGCTGGCCAGCCGCACAATTGGAAGTGCTTTCGGGCAGCCTTTCCGGGTTTATGGCGCTGCACCCGTCGCCGGCCATTCGGCTGCTCAACTTCAACTGTTTTCCACCCCGCGTCATTTATGTGGATGTTGAGCCAAATCCCGATCTGGACAGCTTTCAACATGCACTGGAAACGCATCTGGAACAACAGCTCAGCATCCGAACCGACCGCGAATATGGGTTTCATCCGCACGTAACCATTGCTTTTAAAGATTTGCGTGAAGCAATATTCCCGCAGGCATGGCAGTATTTTTCCGCACAAACTTTTGCACATGCTTTTCAAGCGCAGGGCATTGCGTTGCTCCAGCATACGGGGCAATCCTGGGAAGTGAAGCAAGCGTTTTATGGAATGAATATTTCCAAAATTCTCTACTTTTACCCAAAACTGCTACTATGAAGATTCTCCGGGCTTTTTCCTTAATCATTATGTCCTTACTCATGTCCTGTAAAACAATGGCACCAATTACGGGTTCTTACGACACTTATCCCGTTTACAACGGCATAGACCTTGGACTGACCTGGTCGCCTGAAAAATCGGTGTTTAAACTTTGGTCGCCCCCGGCAGAGGAAGCCCGGATGCTGCTTTATGCAGAAGGACAGGGCGGGTCGCCTTTGAAAATGCAACCCCTGAAAAAAGGCAAAAAAGGGGTGTGGTCGGCCACAGTGAAAGAAAATATAGAAGGCCAGTTTTATGCTTTTCAAGTCAAAATCAAAGGGCAATGGCTGGCTGAAGTGCCCGATCCCTATGCGAAGGCAGTAGGCGTTAACGGCAAGCGCGGTATGGTGGTGGATCCCGCGAAAACGAACCCATCCGGTTGGGAGAATGACCGCAGGCCTGCATTAAAAAACTATACCGATATTGTCCTCTATGAATTGCACGTTCGGGATTTGTCGAGCGACGCCAATTCGGGCATTCGCAACAAGGGCAAATTTTTGGGCCTTACGGAAATCGGAACCCGCAGCAAAGAAGGCGAAGCGACGGGGCTGGATCATATCGTTGACTTAGGCGTCACCCACGTTCACCTGTTGCCATCATACGATTATTTGTCTATTGACGAATCGAAACCCTACGACCCCCGGGTGTACAATTGGGGTTATGATCCCCAAAATTACAATGTGCCCGAGGGCAGCTACGCCACCAATGCTGAAAACGGGGCGGTGCGCATCCGCGAATTCAAACAAATGGTGAAAGCCCTGCACGACAAGGGCATTCGCGTTATTTTAGATGTGGTCTACAACCATACCGGCGTAACGGAAGCTTCCAATTTCAACCAGTTAGTGCCCGGTTATTACTATCGCCAAAACGAAAAAGGCGGGTTTTCAGATGCTTCTGCTTGTGGCAATGAAACAGCTTCCGAACGGGCCATGATGCGCAAATTCATCGTTGAGTCTGTGAAATATTGGGCAACCGAGTACCATTTGGACGGTTTTCGCTTTGACCTGATGGGCATTCACGATATGGAAACCATGAATGAAGTGAGCCGGGAATTGCGAAAAATTGATCCCACCATCTTTGTATATGGAGAAGGTTGGACGGCAGGTGCCAGTCCGCTGCCCGACGAACGCAAAGCCATCAAAAAAAATACCTACCTGATGGAAAACGTGGCTGCCTTCAGCGACGACATGCGCGACGGGATCAAGGGGCATGTATTTCACCCCGAGCAAAAAGGTTTTGTAAGCGGGCTGGCCGGGTTGGAAGAAAGCGTGAAATTTGGCATCGTTGCCTCTACACAACATCCGCAGGTCAACTACGAAAAAGTCAATTACTCCAAAGCGCCCTGGGCAAAGGAACCGCAGCAAACGATTACCTATGCGTCCTGCCACGACAACCATACCCTGTGGGATCGCCTCGCCATTTCGGCACCTGAAGCCAGCGAAGCCCAACGGATCCGGATGCATAAACTTGCAGGCGCTATGGTGCTGACTTCGCAGGGCGTTGCTTTCCTCCATGCGGGCGTGGAATTGTTGCGCACGAAAAAAGGAGAAGAAAATTCCTACAAGTCGCCCGACGACATCAACCTTCTGGATTGGTCGCGCAAGTCGAAACACAAAGACGTGTACGTTTATTTTAAAGGGCTGATTGCTTTGCGCAAAAACCACCCGGCATTCCGGATGACGAGCGCAGATATGATTCGGCAGCACCTGAAATTTCTGGAGCTGAGTGAATCCAATCTGGTCGCTTATACCATTTCCGGCAATGCCAACGACGATAGCTGGAAAGAAATTTTAGTGGTTTTTAACGGAAACCCGGGTGATAAAAAATTCCAAATTCCGAGCGGAAAATGGACCGTCGCCGTGAACGGCAACCAAATCAACGAACAGGGTTTAGATAGCATCGGCAATGGCAGCATGAGCATCCCGCCCTACACGGCGATGGTGCTTTACCAACAGTAGTCCCTCAAAAGAATAAAACCATAAAGTAGAATTATCCGGAGGCTATTGCTAATTTTGACTTCCGTATTAAAGCCCGGTTTTGTGTTGTCGCAGTGAAAAACCGCGCACAATGCATTGAGAAGCAAGGCGAAAAACAACAAAAGCAATTACAATTATGAGTTGGTTCAAACGGCTCAAGGAAGGGATTCAAACCGCAACACGGAACAAGAAGGAGGCGCCGGAAGGGCTTTGGTATAAGTGTAAGCGTTGCAGGCACACCTCTACCGTGAAGGAACTCAGGGATAATTTTTATAAGTGCCCTCAGTGTAACTACCATGTCCGCATCAGTTCGCAGGAGTATTTCGAGTTGCTTTTTGATGGCACCTACGAAGAAATGTTTGGAGAGCTGCGGGCAAGGGACATGCTCGAGTTCACGGACATCAAGCCTTACCCCGATCGCCTGGCAGAGGCGGCACTAAGCACTGGTTTGACGGATGCCATTGCTGTCGCAAAAGGCAAAATCAACAAAAGACCTTTGGTGATTGCCGCAATGGATTTCAAGTTCATCGGCGGGTCTATGGGGTCTGTGGTCGGACAAAAAATCGCCATGGCGATAGACCTTTGTATCGAAACGCATACACCGTTGCTCATCATCTCCAAATCGGGCGGCGCGCGCATGATGGAAGCTGCTTTTTCGCTGATGCAAATGGCTAAAACCGCCGCCAAACTCACCCAATTGGCTCGGGCACGCATTCCTTATTTTTCACTGATGACCGACCCGACTACCGGCGGCGTAACAGCCTCTTTTGCCATGCTGGGCGACATCAACCTCGCTGAACCTGAAGCGTTGATTGGCTTTGCCGGACCGCGGGTAATCAAAGAAACCATCAAACGGGATTTGCCGGAAGGTTTTCAAAGCGCCGAATCGGTGCTGGAACACGGTTTTCTCGATTTCATCGTGGATCGCAAAGACCTGAAGGAGCAGTTGTCAGATTTGCTGGCGTTGTTCAGTGGCGTGGAGGAGTAGGGGCAACCCTTGCGGTCGCCCAATATCAGGCGTCCCCTCGCGCCAGCAGTTGGTATGGGGGGACTCTTGCGGTCGCCCGAATACGAGGCAGAGCCTCATAAATAGTAGACACGAGGCCGGAGCCTCGCGCCAGCAGTGGGATCCTTGCGGTCGCCCGAATACATGAGGCAGAGCCTCATAAATAGTAGACACGAGGCCGGAGCCTCGCGCCAGCAATAGGATCCTTGCGGTCGCCCAAATACGAGGCAGAGCCTCATAAATAGTAGACACGAGGCCGGAGCCTCGCGCCAGCAATAGGACTCTTGCGGTCGCCCGAATACGAGGCAGAGCCTCATAAATAGTAGACACGAGGCCGGAGCCTCGCGCCAGCAGTGGCCGGAGCCTCGCGCCAGCAATAGGCCTCGCGCCAGCAGTCAATCATCAATAAAAAATCAAGGTAACAGGCACTGACGCTACAACAATGAAGCACAACCTACTTTTCTTCTTTGTCTGGTTTTTTACTGCCACCTTTGTTTTTGGCCAATCCGCCATTGCGCCGCAATTGGATCCGCGCCTGTACGAAATAGCCAAAGCGCCTTCCGCACAACGCCTTGAAAAAGACATCCGCATTTTAGCGGGTTTCGGTACGCGCAGCACCTTGTCTGATACCTTGTCGGAAACGCGGGGCATTGGCGCGGCCCGGCGCTGGATCAAAGCGGAATTTGAAAAAATCTCCAAAGACTGCGGCGGTTGTCTCGAAGTCTTTTACCAGCGCACGTTGTTTAAAGGCGGCGTTAATCCGCGCATCCCGCGCGATGTGTGGATCGTCAATGTGGTCGCCATCCAACGCGGCACGAGGTATACCAATCGCTATGTCATCATGTCGGGCGATATTGACTCCCGGCCTTCCAATCCCAGCGACGGCGAAAGTGACTCACCGGGTGCAAATGACAATGCTTCCGGCATGGCTGGCACAATCGAAGCGGCGCGGGTGCTGACGAAATACAAGTTTCTCAACAGCGTCATTTATGTGGGCCTTTCCGGCGAAGAACAGGGCCTGATCGGCGGTCAATACATGGCAGAAAATGCTAAAAAAGACGGCTGGGAAATCCTCGGCGTGCTGAACAACGACATGATCGGCAATATTGAAGGCATCAACGGGGTCATTGACAACCGCACCTTCCGCATTTTTTCCGAACCCGTTCCGGCCACTGAAACCGAACAACAGCGCGCCTGGCACCGCGTGTACGGCGGCGAAGTGGACGGCCCTTCGCGGCAATTGGCGCGCTACGTAGATAAACTTACGGATCTCTACACCACCAACCTCGACGCCATGCTGGTCTATCGCCTCGACCGTTTTGGGCGCGGCGGCCACCACAAGCCGTTCAACGATCTGGGTTTTCCGGGCATCCGCATCATGGAAACCTGGGAAAACTACAACCGCCAGCACCAGAATGTGCGCATTGAAGATGGCATCGCTTATGGCGACGTGATCGAAGGGGGTCAATTTTGAATACGCCGCCAAACTCACCGGCGTGAACGCCATCGCCTTAGCTGCTTTGGCCTGGGCACCGCCTTCACCGGTCAACGTCATGATCGGCGGGGTTGTGGAACCTTCCACCCGCCTGAAATGGGATGCCGTGAACGACCCCGATCTGGCCGGCTATAAGGTCTACTGGCGCGAAACGACGGCTCCGCAATGGCAGTTTTCCCGCTATGTAGATAAAAATCTGACCGATATTATGCTTGAGAACATCGTCATTGATAATTATTTATTTGGGGTCGCCGCAGTGGGGAAAGATGGAAATGAGAGTTTGGTGGTGTATCCGGTGACGTTGATTCCGAGATCCCGAAATTAAGGCTTGTGAACCTGAAGAATTTTTAGGATGTTTGTAGGATATAAAGTCAGTTGTTGTAATAAAGTAAAGTGCAGATATGAGTTCAAAAATCAAAAAAGCCAATACCCTGCCTGAAATTTACCGCAGCCTGACGCCTTCTACTTTTTTGACGCAGGAGGAGCGGGAATTTTATACCAAAATTTACGACGAGGAACTGAAAGGCAAGTTTGAAGAACGCTTAGAAGGCACGCGTCAGCAGTTGGAAGGCGAACTAAAAGTGGAGCGCGAAACACAAAAAAGCCACCAGGCTAATGCGGGCGCCAAAGCAGAAGTTGGTTTCGGCGAAAATCCGATTCTCAAATTTTTGAGCATTTTCCAGATCAAAGGCGGTTTTTTTGCAGATTACAAATTCAATTACGACAAACGGCAGATCGTTCGGGAGGTGTTGACACCCCGCCGCGACGACCTGTTGAGGCTGCTCAACGAACTCATTGAAAACTACCGCATTAAAAATAAAGGCAAGCAAGTGCTGCTCATTTTTCACGAGCTAAACCACATGCAAAACCCCGACGCTATCGAAAAGCTATTTGTTAATGACCGCTACTACCTCGAAGGCATCCGCGCCAAAAAAGTGGTAACCATCCCTGTGGCGCTGGTGCCGATTACTGAGTTTAATCAGGAAGAATTGGACGAAGCCCTCAAATACCACCACTCCGCCTTCGAAATCTACCACCAGCTCAATCACGCTGAAGGCATCCAAAAAATGGAAGACAACATCCAATCCTTAGAAATCGCAAAAATAAATACACTAGCAGCATAAATGACCAACCTATCCGTTAAAACTATGGCCGAAATGGCCGCCGCAGGCGAAGCGCCGGAAATCCTATTCTGGGTAGGCTGCGCCGGTAGTTTCGATGCGCGTGCGCAGAAAGTGACGCGGGCCGTCTGCGAAATCCTGCAACAAGTGGGCATCAACTACGCCATTTTAGGAAACGAAGAAGGCTGCACGGGCGACCCCGCACGTCGCGCCGGCAACGAGTTTTTGTTCCAGATGATGGCGTTGCAAAACATCCAGACCTTAGAGATGTATGCCGTAAAGCGCATTGTGACGGCCTGTCCGCATTGCTTCAATACGCTCAAAAACGAATACCCGGCGCTGGGGGGCAACTACGAAGTCATTCACCATACCCAGCTCATCCACCAGCTCATCACGGAAGGCAAACTGAAGCTGAAAGAAGGCGGTTCTTTCAAAGGCAAAAAAATCACGTACCACGATTCCTGCTACCTGGGGCGCGTGAACGGCGTGTACGAAGCGCCGCGTCAGGTGCTGGAAGCCTTGGACGCCGACCTTTCCGAAATGAAGCGCAGCCGCACGAACGGCCTGTGCTGCGGGGCGGGCGGTGCCCAAATGTGGAAAGAAGACGAACCCGGCGACAAACGCATCAACGTCGAACGCGCGGAAGAAGCCTTAGCTACCGGCGCGCAGGTCATCGCCGTAAATTGCCCGTTCTGTCTCACCATGATGAGCGACGGCGTGAAAGCCAAAGACCGCCAGGACGAGGTGATGGTGTATGATATTTCGGAGATGATCGTGGCGGGGGGGTGAGGCGATATTTGGTGAATACCTTTTCTTTTCCAATCAAAACCAGCCAACATGAAAAAGCGCTACTTTTCAATACTCCTTTTTTGGGGGTTTTGTGTTTCTGCCTTTGCCCAACAAATTGGGGAATTACCAGCGGTATGGCATTATAGCTACGATGGGCTTTCGCAAACGGGATCCATGCTACTGGAACGAGATGGCGAGGCTGAAATTGGAGGAGAAACCTACGTGCAATTAAAAAGAACCGCATATTACACGCACCGGATATTTTTAAATACAGATACCATTTTATTTCCTCCCATCCTTCTCCGATCGGAAAACGGAATCGTCAGTTGTTACGATGGATCGAATTACATTGATACCTTGATCAATTTCAATACAGAACCCGGAGATAGTTGGGTGATTGGCGGGTAAAGCGCCTTTGGACAACTGAATACGCTGGCGACAGTGACGGATACCGGCCATCATCAATGGAATAACCAGGCATTGAAGTGGATGGCAGTTGAATATACTTTCCTTGTTGAAGGAGCAGAATCTTTCCTCGTACAGGATACGATTGTGGAGCAGATTGGCAACATCAACGAGTATTTGCTTCCCTGGGATTATTATGAAAGGGCTATAGATGGCGGTCAGGGCGGCCCGCTGGTCTGTTACCAGGAGGCAGGGGAAGTCGCCACTGGGTTCAATGGGGCAATTTGTAACATTACCCAAACGATCGTACCAGACCAGAAGGACGCCTTCGCTGTATGGCCCAATCCCTTTCAAAACGAACTCACCATCACCAGCAAAATCGGAATGCAATCCATTTTAATAGTTGATCTGACGGGAAGACCTGTGCTGCAAGCGAAATGGAATGGCACTGTCACGTCGTATCGCTTGGAAACCAGTACATCACCCAGCGGACTGTACGGGGTCATTGTAAAAAGCGAAACGGGAAGTGTCGTCATCCATAAGGTGGTACGGCAATAGCATTCATGGAAAGTAGAAGGTATAAAGTAGAAAGAAGGGTACGTAATTTCATGATGTTACGCCATTCCTGATAGTATTACGTAGCCCCCTTTCTCCTTTAACCTTTCTCCTTAGCCCGTCAATCCAACGGCGGCCGTACAATCGTAAACACCCGCGAAATATTGAATCCAAAATGGATGCCGCCATCTTCCCACTTGTTGGTGGTTTCTGCAATGAATCCTTTTTCGACCATAATTCTGGAGTTGCTAAAGTGCAACTGAAAAACGTGGCCGCCCGTTTCGATGTCGAGGCCGACGGAGAGCGAATTTACAAATTGGGGTGCCAATTGATCAGGAAGCACGTAGATGTATTCAAAGTTGATAGACATACGCTTCGACAATTTGATGCGGGTGCCAATGCCTAAGGCATAGACATCGTTGGATTCCTCAAAGGTAGCCACGAGGTTTCGGTGTACGATGGTTGGCGACAACTGAAGGCTGAACCCTTCGCTGATTTTTCGACCCAAAATAAGCTGCCCGGTGTAGTAGAGGCGCGAAGAAAAGTGGTTGTCGCGATCCGGATTGGCCCATTTCAGTGTTTGCATGGCCACGCTGCCGAATGCGACCAAGGTGATGGGCATGTTCCGTTTGCCCTTACTTTGGCGCAGAATTTTGTACTTGGCAAAGCTGTCGAGGGTTTTTTCATAATTGCTTCTGCCAAACCCAACGGCTAAGCGATCAGACACGCCAAATTCGAAGCCAATGCGCAGGTTGGCGCCATCTAAGCCAAAGAAGTCGTAAAGCCCGTTTTGTACCGTGTTGAACCGGTGCGAAATTTTGACATCCAACACCCCGCTCGCTGTATTTTCCAGAGAGTGCAGGTTGATGACCCGACTGGTTTTGAAGCTGGCTTTGGCGTAATCCGTGGTTTCTTCTTCTTCGCCCAGTAGCGAGAGCAAATCTTCCTGGCTAAAAAGTGGAAGCGCTGCCAAAGTGAGGGCAAGCGCCATAAACAGAGGGTAAAGGTGCTTTTTCATTCATCCGTATATTTAGTGGTAAAATGCAAAAATGCTACCCGTTCAAGGCATGAACGGGTAGCAAGTCAACTCTTATCGTGCGATCCGGTGGATCAGGAACCTTTCTTCAATTCCTGGTAGCCAACCGAGATGTCAATTTTTACCGTTTTGGCAATGTTGTCGCGTACAAGGGCCGGAATTTCAATGCCATAATCCGCTACGGCAACTATAAAGGCAGACGTAGCCGAAACAGCGCCGCCTTTGACCGTAAATTTGCCTTCCGTTTCCACTTCTTTTGTGACGCCATGCATCGTCAGTTGTCCTTTGACTTTAACCGGATAAACGCCGTCTTTGGCCAAATTTACCGCTTTAAAATCGCTAACGGTTCCTTTAAAACTTGCCTTCGGAAATTTATCGGTTTCCATGTAATTTTCATTGAAATGTTCCTGCATGAGGGCTTTTTCAAACTGGAATGCTTTTACTAATACGGCAAATTCCATCTTACCGGTTTCGGCATCGTACACACTGGTCGCCGTTTTGTTGAGTGCTTCAATCTTTTCGACTTTCGCATCGGAAAAGAAAGACACTTTGCCTTCGCGGGTAAAATACTTCTGAGCATTAAGGGCACTGATGGCGAACAAGCCAAACAGGCCAAATAGGATGCACTTTTTTAACATGATATGTATGGTTTGAATGAGTGAATTAAAAAAATGGTAGAGGGTATCGAGTATAAGGAATAAAGTAATGTCAACAAACAACTATTTTATTACTTCTACGCATCGGGTCAGGACAACATCCATCAAAACGCCGTCGCATTTGCCTTTCAGGCGCACTTGTTCGCCGATTTGAAAGGTAGAGCGTTTGTGTTTGGATAGCGGATCCAATTCGCAAATAATGCCCCCCATTTCACTGCCGCTGTCGAGCATAATTTTTACACTGCCCGTTTCGTCTGTGGTGGTTTCGCGAACCGTTCCGCTTACCTCCACAATTTTACCGAGGTACTTGGTGTTTGCCGCAGCTTCATCCGCTTCGTATTCGCTGTAAAGCGTGGTGGCATCTGCCTTCACATCGGCATCGGCAGTTTGCATGTTTTGGTGGGGCTTATTCCACATAAAATAGCCCGTAACGCCGGCTATAACAGCAGCAGCCAAAAGTCCTAAAAGGATTATTTTTTTCATAATACTGACGATTTAGCTTAGTCAATCAAAATGCCTGGGAGCTTTGTAATATTGCATGCTCCCAAGCCTGCACGGTTTATTACGAATGATAGAAATTAGTGTCTGTATTTATAGTCCGATAGCTGCGTTACCCTCGACCCCAAAAACGGTTAATTACGCGAGTAAACTCCCGTTTTTGGGGCCTTCGCGTGCCTTGCTCTCGAACTCTAAAGAACAGACACCCGGATAAATGGAGAAACACTAATTATCTGGTGCGCCATCGGTTACCCACTGCTCAATCTTGTCAATATTACAGGCCGATAATTTCGCAGCGCCCTGTGGCATTGCAGGAAACCTGGAATCGTGGTTGATGACGCCAACCAATTTGCTGTTGTCCACATAAATTTTCAGATTGGTGTATCCTTGCAACGTAACATTTCCCAACCCCACCCCTTGTGCATGACACGCATAACAATTGGTTTGAAGGATCGGAACAATGTCGGTTGCGTAACTCATGTTTGTGGTTGTGCAATCACCCACGGGATATAAATCCTCTTCTACGTCGTAGTAGCAACCGCCTGCGACTAAAATAGCGCTTATTGCAAGGGCGCTTAAGAACTGTTTTTTCATATTGAGCTGAATGTTTAGAGATAAGAATCAATTGACTTAATAATACGGTGTTTTGATACAGAATAGCTGCGTCAGTTTAGTCTAATACTGTCCGCCAATTTACTATTCTTTTATTCGCGCTGCAAAAGTATCAATTGTTTGGCGCGCCTGCATCAATCCACGATTTGATCTTATCAATAGAACATTGAGGTAGCTGATTTCCTCCAAAGGGCATCGCTACAAAACCCGGTTGTCTTGCGACCGCGCCATACAGCCTGCCATTATTGGCTACTGCAGCCACACCGTTGTGTGTTGACAGGTTAATACCGCCAGAAGGAGCAGTTCCGCTGTGGCAACCCTGGCAACTATTTTGAATAATGGGGCGAATGTTACTGGCAAAGGACATGTTTTGGGTATCGCATTGGCCTGCATTCGCGTCGCATTCTAAGTTTTTCGCGCCTTGTAAAATCCACTTCGCGATCAGGTTGATTTGATCCTGTGAAAGCGCAGGATTTGGGGCAAGGGGCATGCGGTCTTCAGGGTCATCATCCGTGATTGCCCTGTACAAGTCGTTTTCGCCTAAGTTGAAGGGGACGACTTCGGCTGTTTGCATCACTTTTTCGTAAGTAGTCAACACGACACCCTTCTGTGCCGACGCCTCGTTGTGGCATCCCGAAAAAGCGCAGCGCGATTGCAAAATCGGTAAGATCTCAAGGTTAAAATAGACCACATTCGGGTCGCAGGGCGTACCGCCGGTTCCTGTCGTATCATTCGGGATAGTGTCCGTGATGATCGGGTCGTCGTCTAAAGGGCCGAGACCATTGTGCTTGCAGGAATAATTCGTAAGCATGCTTCCTGTTATAAAAAGTAGAATCCAATAGCTGCTGAATTTCATTTCTCCCGTGTTTCGTAATACTTTGATCATTGTAACGCCAAAGGTAGGCCGGGGTCGTGTTAAGGGAAAAGTAAAGCTTGCTGAACGGGAAAAAAGGCACGCCGAACCGGGAAAAAGCGGTCAAGTATAAACTATTTGAATAAATAATTGAAAACATTCACGATAAATGAACTGTATTGTTATTTTTGTTCGACGACTTTTAATGCCTCTCTGGCAAAGCAGACTCCGATACTATGAATAGCATCATTACGCAACGGTTCATTAAGTGCCATGACCGGCTCCGCGAGGAAGGGCGTGTGCGCTCCAGCAGACAATTTGCCATGTCGTTGGACTACCTGCCACAGAGTTTAAGCGAAATATTGAAAAACCGTCGTGATGTAACAATCGAGTTGCTGAGAAAAGCCATTGAAAAATACAAAATGAACCCCGTGTACGTCCTGACCGGCGATGGCCCGATGTTCATGACCGAAGAAGACCACAAAACATTCCGGGTGCTGACCATCGTTACCGATTCAAAAGACGAAGAGCGCATCGTTCATGTGCCGGTTCCTGCGCAAGCCGGTTATGCCTCCGAGATGGCCGGCCCTTCGTTTGTTCACGATTTGCCTTCGTTTACGCTGCCCGACTATAAATATAAAGCGGGCACCCATCGTTCTTTTGATGTGGCGGGCGACAGCATGGAACCCACCTTGTTTGAAGGCGACAAGGTCATTTGCAGCTACGTTGAACCCGTTTTGTGGGAAAACGCCATCAAAGACAATTACGTTTATGTGGTTGTCACGAGGGGTGACGTGTTGGTGAAACGGGTTTTCAACCATTTGAAAGACGAAAAAGCCCTGTTGCTGGCTTCAGACAATGTATTTTACGAACCTTACCGGGTTTTTATGAACGATATCCGGGAGATTTGGTACGTTCGGGCAAAAATAAGCCCTTTTTTACCTTCTCCCCAAAACCTCCAAAACCGAATCCATGAAGAAATACGCGAGCTTCGGCATACGGTGCAGCAGCAAAGCAAACAGCTCGACCTGATGCATTCCACCATTGAAAAAATTTTTACGAACAACGGAAACAACCATGAGTAACTTCACCATAAAAGGCAAAGTCATTTACAACAAACTTGGTATGGGATTCTGGGGCATCATAGACGATGCCGGCAACCAGTGGGAGCCGGTGAATTTGCCCAATCAGATCAAATACGACGGGAAGCAGGTCGAGGTCGTAGCCAAAGAAACCCATGAGGAATCCATCAACATGTGGGGCCGGACGGTTAAGATTGTTTCGTTTAGCACGATGGCGCCGTGATTGGTTATTAGGAAAAATAACTCATCCGAATAATCTCCTCCGTTTCCGCCCGCGAGCGAAAAACATCGAAGGTTGTGCCCTGGGTTCTTAACGCACCGAGTGCGTTGGCAAACTGCGCAGCCCGGACATAGTTGTCACGGTCTTCCAGCAACCCGAAGGCCAGTCCACCAGCAAAAGAATCGCCGCAGCCAGTGGTGTCAATCACTTCTTCTACCCAAACCGACTTCACAAAATCGGTTTTCATTTCGCCCTGAGCGTCTAAAGAATAGACCATGCACCCCCTTGCATCGAGGGTGATGCAAAGCGCTTTCAAACCCAGATTCAGCACATAGCGCGCAAAATCAGCCATATCAGCTTCGCTCAATTCCTGGCAGGTTTTGGTCAGCTCATCTTCTGCGTATTCTTTTTTAAACCAGCAACAGCCAGCTTCTTCGATGTTCATTTTGAGGATGTCAATATAAGGCAGCCACAAATCCCGCTCCACCCAAAAACGCCGAAGTCGGTCGCCGGTAGTCGTCACGGTAGTCGTCGGGCCGTGTGCGTCGAAGATGGTGATGGCATCCGGTTTTCGATGCTCGTGGATGTAGCGCAGCGTTTCCAGCGGAACCTCATAATCGGATATCGGAACGCCGACAAAAACATCGCTGTCTAAAACCGACTGGACATCCCGTGGGCTGATCGGCGGCATAAACGCCGTTTGTTTTTCAAGGCGGTTGTTCTGATCCACAAAACGAAGCTGGATGACATCGCCCTGGTCAGCTTCATCAAAAATGGTTTTCAAGTCAATATTGGCGTAAGCCCCCAGCAGTTCGCGAACAGCCGCTGTGTCCTTTTTCCGGATATGGGTGACCGGCACCACCGTTCCAATACCCTCCAATAACTTGGCCAAAGCAATTACAGGATGGGTTGCGCAACCATATTTGACAATCTTCATCCCTTTGCTGGTCGTGATGTGATCATACGGAATTGGACCGAGGACGGCAATCTTGTAGCTCATTAGTTTTTCATTTTGTGGAACCAAGATACACCTTATGGCTAAATTTCATTGCAGGATGCCGCATTTTCAGTTTCAGTTCGATTACTTTTGCATGCTTTGCCAAACTAAAATCCATTCGCACTGATGCCTGAACGATATAAATACGACCAGCGGGGCGTTTCCGCAACCAAAGACGAGGTACATGCCGCTGTTCAACACTTAGACAAAGGCTTGTTTCCCAATGCATTTTGCAAAATATTACCCGATGTGGCCTCAGGCCACCCCGACTATTGTAACATCATGCACGCCGATACGGCGGGCACCAAAACCAGTCTGGCCTACCTGTACTGGAAAGAAACGGGCAACCTCAACATCTGGGAAGGCATTGCGCAGGACGCCATTGTCATGAACCTCGACGATATGGCCTGCGTGGGGTGCGTGGATGAAATCATCCTATCTTCCACCATCGGGCGCAACAAACACTTAGTGGATGGTTCGGTCATCGGAGCGGTGATCGGTGGAACTTCCCGCTTTGTGGAAAAAATGCAGGAATACGGCATCCAGATTCATTTGGCCGGCGGCGAAACGGCGGACGTGGGCGATATCGTGCGGACGATTGACGTTGGATTCACCGCTTTTGCCCGGATGAAGCGCACCGATCTGGTGGTGAATGACATCCGGCCCGGCGACGTGGTTGTTGGCCTGGCATCCTACGGGCAGGCGATTTACGAGGATACCTACAACGGCGGAACCGGCAGCAATGGCCTCACCTCGGCGCGGCATGACATCCTGCATAAAATTTACGCCGAACGCTACCCGGAAAGTTACGATCCGCGCACACCCTTAGATTTTATCTACACCGGCAGCAAACGACTGACCGATAAAGTAACCATAGGAGGCAAAGTTTTGGACGTGGGCCAACTCATCCTTTCGCCTACCCGAACCTATTTGCCGGTTTTGAAAAAGGTGCTGGACCAGCTTCGCCCGCACCTGCACGGCCTTATTCACTGCACGGGGGGCGGACAAACGAAAGTACTGAAGTTTATCGAGAATGCCCGGGTGGTAAAAAACAACCTCCTGCCCTTGCCTCCGCTGTTCCAGATGGTGCAGAATGAGTCCGGAACAAGCTGGAAAGAAATGTACCAGGTTTTTAACATGGGACACCGGCTGGAGGTCTATTTGCCCGAAGCGTATGCACAACAAGTCATAGACATTTCCGCAGCTTTTGGCATCGAAGCGGCGGTGATCGGCCACGTAGAAGCCCACAAGGGTAGCGCCGTCCGCATCGAAAGCCCGCATGGAACCTTTGAATATCAATAAGATGGCTCTCGGAAAAAAACAAAAAGCAGCGGCCATTGCGGTGATCCTTGAAGAATTATTTCCGGAAACGCCCATTCCGCTGTCGCACGAAGACGCCTACACGTTGCTCATCGCCGTGCTTTTATCGGCGCAATGTACCGATGAGCGGGTGAATAGAATTACACCGATCCTGTTTGCCCGAGCCGACAATCCTTTTGAGATGGTCAAATTAGAGGTGGAAGAAATCCGCGAGATCATCAAACCCTGTGGTCTTTCGCCGCGCAAATCGCAGGCTATTTTTGGCTTATCGCAAATTCTGATTGAAAAATACAGCGGCAGCGTTCCAGCTAATTTCGAAGCGCTGGAAGCCCTGCCCGGCGTTGGCCACAAAACGGCTTCGGTGGTGATGTCGCAAGCCTTTGGCGTAGCTGCTTTTCCGGTGGATACGCACATTCACCGCTTAGCCTGGCGTTGGGGTCTGAGCAGCGGCAAAAACGTGGAGCAAACCGAAACCGACCTCAAGTACCTCTTTCCAAAAAACACCTGGAATAAACTGCACCTGCAGATTATCTTTTTTGGCCGCCAGTATTGCCCTGCACGGGGGCACGATCCGTTGAAGTGTCCGATATGTAGTAAGTATGGGATTAAGGCGTTGTTTGAAGGGTGACACGAACGACTCCTGGATTTATGCTCTGGGTTCACGTTGGGTAGAAAATATAGGGGGCCAGCCGTGGTGGGAAAAAAGGCCCGCATCCCGACTAATTGTTGAAACCGCCACGATGGATGCATTGGCGGTGGTGTATCCGGAAAACCTAAAATTCATCGTTAAATCTGGGTTGCAAATTGTTGTAAAAAAGCGAGTGTTTTAGGGGGTTTGTCAAATTGACGTCAAAATGGAGACTTGTTGTGCACAAAAATCAAGTTGGCTTGTTAAATTTCCAATATTGATTTTTTCACCCAAAACGATTCAAGCATGTTCAAAGCACTTTTGAAAAAGCACTCAGTTTTATCTGCTGTAGTGCTCGCACTCTTCACGACAATGATTTTTTCTGCCTGCGACGACGACGATGATCCGGCTCAGGGCAAAGTATTGGTAGTACATGCTTCCCCGGACGCTCCGGGAGTAGACTTGCTGGTGGATGACATCAAAGTGAATTCCGCTACGCTTGCGTTTCCGAACAACACCGGATACTTAGATGTAGAGGCTGGCAACCGCAATTTCAAGGTAAATGCTGCAGGTGCGACTACTTCGGTAATCAATGCCAATGCAACAGTTGACCCGAATACGAATTATTCGCTGTTCGCCATCAACCGCCTCAGCAGCATCGAAGCTTTGTTGATTGTAGATGACCTCACGACGCCTGCTGCTGGCAAAGCGCACGTGCGTTTCGTTCACTTAAGCCCAGACGCACCTGCTGTTGATGTTACGCTCACGGATGGAACAGTGGTATTTGGCAATACCAGCTTCAAATCAGGTACGGCCTTTACGCCGCTCAATGCCGATACTTACAACCTGCAGGCAAGAGTTGCCGGAACTTCCGTCGTAGCGTTGGAAATCCCCAACGTTTCTCTGGCAGCCGGTAAAATTTATACTGTTTTTGCAAGAGGATTTCTCGCGCCGCCAGTAGGAAATACCAATGCACTGGGCGTAACGATTATCGCCAATAATTAAGATTTTAAGTGTTGAAGAACTGATGTTCTTTCATTCGCTTGTCCGCTCTGTAGTTTTAGCTGCAGAGCGGATTTTTTGTATAGTCTACTGATGTAATGATGCTCCCGGGGCTCCTAACATGGGCGACCGCGAGGGTCGCACCCTACCGCAGGCTGCCTGCCGTTACGCAAATTTCTTCATCGTCAACCTTACCGTATACTCATTATCCCGGATAATTTGAAGCGACGCATTCAGGCGTTGGGCGCGCATTTGAATATTGGAAAGGCCCTGGCCGGTTTTGAAAGAACTTCGTGCGCGGCCGTTCCCGTTGTCTTTGATGGACATTTCAAAAACATTGCCGGCGTTGATAAATTCGACCCAGACTTTGGTGGCGTTGGCGTGCTTGGCGATGTTGTTGATCGCTTCGTTGTAGATAAAATAAAGGTTTTGGCGCAGGTGAACCGGCATCTTTTCCTGTAGGTCAATTTTGTCAATTTTCAACTCATAGGTCACGTCCATGGGTAAGAGCATGTCGTCGGCGTGTTCCCGCATGCGCTGAATGAGGTCTTCCACCTTGTCTTTTCGGGAGTCTATGGCCCAGATCACGTCGCTTAGTTTGGACATGGCTTTGCGGCTTGCTTCGCCGATGGTATGCAACCGGGCTTTGCTGTCTTCGTCCTGGATTTTCATTTGCAGCATATCACTTTGCATGGCAATGCCCGAAAGCAAACCGCTGACCTCGTCGTGCAGGTCGCTGGACAATTTCATGCGCAGTTTTTCAATGCTGAGTTGTTGTTTCAGGCGGTTGTATGAAAAAGCATAGATTCCGCCAGCAATCAACAACCCGACCAACATATAAAACAACGCCCGCCTGTAGAACGGCTTGTTGACCACAATGGGAATGAGCAGGTCTTTCGCGCTCCAGTTGCCGTTGGGAGGTACGCCCCTTACGCGCAGCGTATATTTACCCGGAGGCAGACTGTTGTATCGGATATTGTTGCTGAAACCGAGGTAGGACCAGTCGGAATCAAAACCTTCCAACCGGGCCATGTACTGACTTTTTCGCGGATTGCCGAAATCGGGAAGCGCAAAATGGATCAGGAAATACGTGTCAGAAGGATCAATGGTGATGCCTTTCGTAACCTCAGTTTCATACTGGGTAAGCAGGCTGTCTTTGGCGGAATTAAAGCGAACGATTTTGGTCAGAATCGGAGTAGGGGTTGGGGCGTCGTTGAGTAAATCGTTGGGATAGAACGCATTCAAACCATTGACCCCGCCAAAATAGTAACGCCCGGTTTCGTCTTTGTAGAAGGAAAAGCGGTTGAATTCATCGTGAGTGAGGCCGTCTGACTGGAAAAAATTTCGAAAATTTTGGGTTTTCGTATCGAAGTACGACAAGCCGTTGAAGGTACTGATCCAGTAATTTCCTTTTTCATCGGGCAAAATCCCGCAAACGGTATTGCTGGCCATTCCCCCTTTGATTTTGTTGTAAATCTCTACCTTTTTCGTATTCAAATCACAGACATTGAGCCCGTTTTTGGTGCCCAGCCAAAGCTTGCCCATTGGATCCTCGTAAATCACATAAATCGTATAATCGCTCAGCGTCAGCCTTCCGCCTTCGCTGCTGTCGGCATATTTTTCAAGGATTTTAGCCTTTTGATCAAAGCGGAATAACCCATCTTCCGTGCCAATCCAGATCGTCCCGTCATGTGCTTCTGTGATGTAGCGGGGCACCACTTTTTTGAGCGGATTTCCCCCATCCGGGTTGGCGAAAACGGTAAATCTTTCCGTAGCCGGGTTAAAATGAACTAAGGACCCCACGCCGGTCTGTGACTCGCAAAGCAGCCAGAATGTGCCGTTGCGCTTTACCATGAACGCCCTGAAATTGTCTTTGTATAAAAACCGCTTTGTGGTACATTGTTCGGTGTCGTACAGCAAAAGTTGCCCCTGGGTGGAGTAGTAGCAGGTGATGCCCCAAAGGTGATGGTCGAGCAGGAACAAATCAAGACCGCAAGTGAAATTAATGGGCTGGCCGGTTTTCTGATCAATCAGTTGCAAGGTATCAAGCTGGTTCGTTTTTGTATCAAGTACGTACCAGTGGAGCGATTCCCGGGCGATATAGAGCAATCCTTTGCCGTTTCCCGTCATGCCGCACATTATTACCCCCCGCTGTTGGTTGGGGACATCAAGGTTCTTTGTCAAAAACGCCTTTACGCCAGAGCGGTTGTTCCGGACAATTTTTAAGCCGGTATCCATGCCCATAAAGGTCGTTTTGGAAAAGTCATTGCTGTAAATGCACGTATATATTTCATTTGCGGTAAGCAAATGCGGCGCTTCCTGGATTTTTTGATCGGAACCGCAATGGTATATTTTTTTTGTTTGCGGATATGTGCCAATGCCGTTGGAAGCCATAAAAAGCAGGTTTCCTTTCCGGTCTTCCGAAAGGTAGCTGATCATGTCTTTTTCCAGGGTTCGGGTAACCGAATAATTGCCGGAATTTTCGGGAACCAGGTTGTAAACACCAGGGATGTTTTTGAAAGCTACCCGAACAATGCCTTTCCGGTCTTCGTGCAGGAACCAGGTCGCTGACGGGTACTGGTGTGCGCTATCGGGCTTGATATCGAAATCCGCCGCTTTGAAGGTTCTGACAACTGAGCCGCCTGCATTCAGGAGGCGCAGTCCCTTTTTGCTGTCATTGAGCAGGAAATTGCCGTTTCGGCAGTGCAACATTTGGGCAACCGTACCTGTATCGGTGCGCGCTTCTTTCAGTTCAAAACGCTGAAACAACTTTTCGGTTTCGCAGTCGTACTGCCAGACCACAATCCCTGCTTGACTGGTTGCCATGAGTAGCAGGTCGCCTGCATGGTCTACGGTGACGTGCCGAATGATGCCCCTGACTTCCTGTTGAAACGGAATCACTTTTTTTACCCGGTGCGTGTAGGGATTCAGGATGTCAAAAAAAGAAAATCCATTTTGATAGAGAACCACAATGTTCCCCAATTTATCTTCTTGAATCTCTTTGATGTCTATGGCCGACAGGATCGGGCGCTGACTGGCGCTTTTGCTTTTGCCAAAAGTTACAAATTCGTAGCCGTCGAAGCGGTTCAGGCCATTAGTGGTTGCTACCCAGACAAATCCAAAACGGCTTTGCAGGACGTCGGTCACTAAGCGATCAGACAACCCGTCGTTCAACGTGTAGTAGACTGCCTGTGGGGTGGTCTGTTGCGCACAAAGCGCAAAAGAAGCCAACAAGCCCCAAAGGCTTAGCATACAAGCATTTACTGAGTTTTTCAACATAAGCGTGTTTACTGTGTTTTCAAAGGGTTTGGGGGGGAAGGGCAAAAGGCAAATTGGCTATCCCTAACCATGTTCTTTCCAAACGTTCAATCTTCAAATCCTCAAATCATTCTTGTTGGTGGTTCGTTGGGTGTTTGGGCGACCGCGAGGGTCGCACCCTACCGGCGTTCAATCTTCAAATCCTCAAATCATTCTTGTTGGTGGTTCGTTGGGTGTTTGGGCGACCGCGAGGGTCGCACCCTACCGGCGTTCAATCCGCAAATCCTCAAATCATTCTTGTTGGTGGTTCGTTGGGTGTTTGGGCGACCGCGAGGGTCGCACCCTACCGGCGTTCGAATCTTCATATCTTCCCGTCCAATTTTTTTCGAATAACCTCCGCCTTACTATTCACCTGGAGCTTTTTATATATTTTTTTGATGTGATCCCTCACCGTTTCCACTGAGATCAGGTATTTATCAGCGATCATTTTATAACTCAATCCATCTACAAGGCCTTGAACGACTTGCTCCTGTCTACCGGTCAGGTGATGATCCTCGTCGTCTTTTTTACTGGGGGCGAAATAATCCACTACTTTCCGCGCAATGGACGGCGACATATAGGCTCCGCCCTGAAACACGGTATTTAATGCCTCCCGAATATTCGGCAGACTCGTTCTTTTGGAGATATAAGAAACCGCACCGGCGCATAATGCCTTGAAAACCTTGTCGGAGTCGTCGTAGGCAGACAATACAACGATGTCTGCATCGGGGCATTTATTGCGAATGTGCCGAATGCCTTCCAACCCCGACATGCCCGGCAAATTAATGTCTAACAACAACATATTCAATGGCGTACCTACGGGGAAACGACGCAAAAACGCTTCTACGGAGTCGGTACTGAGCACTACTTTAACATCGGGCTGCCCGCCCATAAATTCTTCAAGATTCTCCCTAACGAGTTTTTCATCTTCAATAATACCCAGATAGATCATGGCTTTGTGTTTGGGTGTAACGCTTCCCGTGGGAAGTGTAGATTCATATTATTTGTTCACTACTATAGTGTTAATCTGCGATAAAATTAAGGATAATTTAGTCAATCCGGAACATTGATTTTACGGTTAACCGATGAAACGTTCCAATTCATCTAAAGGATTTGGCTTTTTACCGGCGCGCTGCTTACCTTCCGTTTCGTTTTTGACCATTCTATCTCCACTGTTGGTGTTATGAAGACATTGAACAAAATTATTCTGGAAAGCATCGGCCAGGCCCTTCAGCAGTTGCGGGGCAACCGCCTGCGCAGTTTCCTTTCCCTATTGGGCATTTCCATTGGCATTTTTTGCATCATTGGGGTCTTGTCGGCGGTAGATTCGCTGGAAGACAACGTGCGCGGCAGCTTAGAAAAGCTGGGCAACAACATCGTTTACGTAAAAAAATGGCCGTGGGCAGATGCAAGCGACAATTGGTGGAATTATATGAAACGCCCCAATCCGGATCACGGGGATTACGAAGCTGTTACGGAAAAATCGCGCTATGCTTCCCTCACGGCCTATCACGTTGTTATTGGATTTAAAACCCTGAAATTCAATTCTAACAGTGTAGAACGAACGATATTAATCGGTGCCTCCGAGGGGTTTGCCGAAATGTTTAAAATAGAGTTTGCTCAAGGGCGCTATTTTTCGCCCGCTGAATACCATTACGGGGCTAACAAAATCATCCTCGGCTACAAAGTTGCCGAAGGCTTGTTTGGCCCCATTGACCCGCTTGGGCGCAGCGTTAAGCTGTCTGGCCGCACCTATGAAGTAATCGGAATCATCGAGCAAGCTGGCGACGACCTGATTAATCCATTGGATTTCGACGACTGCATTGTAGTTTCTTATCCCAATGCCCGGAGCTTGGCGAACCTGAAGGCCAACCAGATTTTTGACGCCACTGTTACCGTTAAAGCTTCCGATAATGTAGGGTTGGATGAATTAAAAGACGAACTCACCGGCATCCTGCGCGCACACCACCGCCTGAAACCCAAACAGGAAGAAGATTTTTCGCTGAATGAAATGTCTATGATCGCCAGTTTTATGGACAGCTTTTTTGGGCTGTTGAATATTCTGGGCTGGCTGATCGGGGGATTCTCTATGGTGGTCGGCGGGGTCAGCGTTGCCAATATCATGTTTGTATCGGTCAAGGAACGGACTAACATCATCGGGATAAAAAAAGCTTTAGGCGCCCGGCGCTATATGATTCTGCTGGAATTTCTCATCGAATCCATCATCCTTTGCCTTATCGGTGGATTGATGGGCTTGTTGTTCGTTTTCCTGATCACGAAAATCCTCACGGTAGTCATTGGTTTCGACATCTATCTCGACCTTGGTAATATAATGGTGGGAATCGGCTTCTCCGTCTTCATCGGGGTCGTTGCCGGCTTTATTCCGGCCATGCAGGCAGCCCGGATGGATCCTGTGGAGGCGATGCGGCAGCAGTAAATAAAGGGGTAAGAGACGACTATTGTTGACTCCGCGAAAAGAATAACATGGAGTTCCATAGAGTAGACAAGGCGTTCCACGGAGCTACACCCACCTCTCCGCGAGCCTCCGCGAAAAAAATAACACGGCGTTTCACGGAGAGGACATGGAGTTCCACGGAGCTACCCCCCCAACTCTCCGCGAGCCTCTGCGTTACCTCCGTGAGACTCCGCGAAAAAAATAACACGGCGTTTCACGGAGAAGACACGGAGTTCCACGGAGCTACACCCCCAACTCTCCGCGAGACTCCGCGTTACCTCCGCGAGCCTCCGCGTTACGTCTGTGAGCCTCCGCGAAATAAAATAACCCGGAGTTCCACAGAGTTGCACCCGCCCTGGCTCAAATCGAAGATTCGACGTAGTCAATCCCGAAATCCCGAACAAGCCCTTAGAGGCTTTGCGTCTTCTATTCCTCTTTTTTTCCTTCCGATCTGCTTTGGCATCCCTTTTTTATCTGAACCCAAATTTCTGGCACGGTTTTAGGCTTGTAATGGATCAGGAGCAAATCCACCTGACTATGATGAAGTTCCTCCTCCAATCAAAGTCCCGAAAGCTACATGCACTGAAAAAATCCAATTTCTGGCTGTGGCAATTCGCGCAGTATATATTGTTTCAAGTGTTTCAGCTGCCCGGAAGCTTATTGCGACCGGGCAGTTTTTTTTATTTTTGACCAATAGTCCGCCTAAAGTGTCCATACCCTGCCTCAGACCGACCACTTTCTAAATGCAAATGTTAAAACTAAAAATAGGTTTTCACATCCGCTCCCGAATCCAAACCAAACTTCTATCTTTGGTCGCGTTTTTTCAGACAGATTAAACGCTAACTTTACGGGTCTCAAAAACTTATCCCATGACGCGAATCCTCCTACTACTCTTGTTGTCATTGGCGCCTATTGCCGTCTTTGCTCAACAACTCTCCCTGTTTACCCAATATCGGGAAAACGCCACCCTGATCAATCCTGCTGCCATCGAAGGTGATTACTTCGCCTATGGCCAGAATATGACTTTCGGCGTTTCCTACCGGGCGCAATGGGTTGGGTTGGCAAACGGCCCGCGCACCCAAACCCTTCGGGGTTCTTATTTGAATACGGATTATTCCGGCGTCACCTTGATGGCTGGCGGCCACCTGATCAACGACCAAACCGGCCCGACCGGTTTCACAGGCGTTTACGGGCGCATTGGCGGCGTTGTCAGCGGCGATCCGGAATACAGCGGCCTTTCCATTGCGCTCAGCGCAGGTTTGGTTCAGTACCGGGTGGATGCTTCAAAAATCCGCCTGCGCGATCCCAACGACGTGATCGGCGAACAAGACCAGTCGCAACTCTTTCCCGATGTTGGCCTCGGCGTTTACTACTACCAAATGGTTGGCGACGGGGATTTCTTCTACACGGGCGTATCCGTGCCACAAGTCATTGGCCTCGACCTTACGTTCCAGGACGAAAACGGAGAGTTTTACACCAAACGCGTGCAACACTTCTATGGTCTCCTGGGCTTTTACAAGTTTTTCGACAACGACAGTTTCCTCGAACCTTCCGTTTGGGTGAAATACGCGCCCAACGCACCCATCAACGCGGATATTAACCTGCGCTACCAGATGCCAAGCAGCTTTTGGATTGGTACGGGGGTCTCCACCGGAGGAAACTTCCACATGGATGCAGGCGTCATCATCGGCCAAAACACCTTTGATAATACCATCCGCATCGGTTATGGTTTCGACTACTCCTTCAGTTCTTTTGGCCCAACTGCCGGAAGCACACACGAAATCAACCTCACTTTTTCATTTGAAAAATAGAAGTTCTACCTTCGCAGCCATGCGTTGCAAGGAGACTTCGTTATTTGGATCTTGTATCTGAACTGACGTAGAATGTCTCATGAATAAAACGAGCGTATCTTGCATCCCAAACTCATTCGGTTCCATGAAAAAAATTCTTGCCCTCTTGGTTTTTGGTATGACCCTTGGCGTTTCCGCCATTGCGCAGCCAACCATCAACTTTTCCACGGAGTCGCCCTGCAACGGGCAGAACTTCTGTATGGATGTGACTGTAGAAGATTTTACGGACATTAAGTCCATGAAGTTCACCATTCAGTATGATCCTTCCGTTTTGCAAAACCCGACCATCAGCGGCATTGGTTTGCCTGGTATGACGGTAGGGGGTGATTTTATTTTTGACATAGGCGGATTCATCCACGTTGACTGGGAAAGTTCGCCTTGTAGTTCCCCCACACCGGGTGTAGATCTGCCTGACGGCAACCTGATTTTCCAGATTTGCTTCACCGCGATGGGAACCTACGCCCAAACAGCCGAGGTCTGCATAGCCGGCCTTCCGGTGCCGGAAGTATACCGGGAAGGAACCGGGTGTAATAATATTGGCTTGCTCAGTACCTGCGGGTTGGTGTCGGTTTGCGTCCGACCGGTGGAATTGCTCATTTCGAGTACATCCGGCCAGGAAGGCGACTTGGTTTGTGTGGATTTCCGGGTCACCGGGTTTGATGCCCTGCGCAGTATGCAGTATACCATCAACTGGAACGCTTCAGTGTTGAATTTTGAAAATGTCGTTGTGGGAAGTGTGCCCAACTTAAGTGTATCCAGCAGTTTTGGCGCACCTCCCGATCTTCCGGAAGGAACCGCTACGTTTACCTGGTCTTATCCGCTTCCCGATCAACCCGGGATTACTTTACAAGACAGCTTCCTCTTTTTCCAGATGTGTTTCCGGGTTGTTGGGAACTGCGAAGAATCCACGCTCATCGAAATTTCCGATGCGCCGACTATGATCGAAGTCACCAACGACATCGTTGCCGGAACGAACATCACTTTCCTGCCGCACGTAGGAACAGTAACAGTCGGCGATTGCGACCCAACTGGTCTTCAATTGAGCGCCAACTGTGGTAGTCCGGTGAATTTGAACGACAATATTTGCGTGCAGGTCATTGCTGGCGGCAACTTCAACAACATCTCGGATTTTGCCTACCTCATGCAATGGAACGCCAGTATCCTTGAATATACCGGGGTGCAAGCATTTAACCCGCTGATCAGCAATTTCAACATTAGTGATTTCAATATATCGCAGGCAGACAACGGCGTCCTCGGGGTGAACTGGGAATCAACGCCCTTCCCCAACGAAAACCTACCCGCGGGCACCGTCATGTACGAAGTATGTTTCTCCGTTATCGGCCTTGGCGGCAACAGCCCGTTCAATTTTACCGGCCCGACCAATATACAGATCGGCAACGGCCCCGATATCGGCATCAACCCAACCAACTGCGAAGTGCAAGTGATCCAGCCGGCGGGCGTCGTCATGAACCTCTCCAACGCAGAAGCGATACCGGGCGATGTAGCTTGTGTAGAGGTGAGTGTCTCCAATTTTGAGGAAATCCTCAGTTACCAGTTCTCCATGGCCTGGGATCCAAGCCACATGGGGTCTGTGGTCGTCAACAACATCGCGCTTCCTGAGGCGGATATGAGCAACTTTACCATTGCAGAAGCTGCCGGTTTGTTGTTTTTTACCTGGAATCCTTCCACCGATTATACCTTAGTGGATGGCACGGTGATTTTTGAACTCTGCTTCACCATGCTCAGCCAACCCAATGTTTGCGATGACCTGATGCTCGTTAACCTCCCGTTGGTTGCGGAGGCCATCAGCACCACGTCCAATGGCGAAAATATCGGCGTCACGAGCAACGTTGCTGAAGTTTGTACCCTCTTCCCCGAAGGCTACGGCCTCATCGTGGAAGCGGCGGAAGGCGACCGTTTAGATACAGCCTGCGTGGCTTTTTCGGTGACCTCCTTTGACGGCATTACCAATACCAGCTTTGAAATTAGCTGGGATCCAAGCTCCTTGCAATATGCCAGTGTTCAGTTGGCGAATACCTGGCCCGGGCTGGCCCTTGTTAACTTTGACCTGACGAATACGGGAGTAGGATCAATAGGGGTAACCTGGCAAAATGCGGCAGGCGCAAACATCGGCGCAGTAAACGATACCACCATCGTATTTGAAGTATGTTATGAGTTGATCGGAACGCCCGGCGAATGTTTCCCGGTAGAAATTTCCGAAACGCCTACGCCGGTTGTTCAAACATTGAACGGTCCGGGTAGCCTACTGGCTACCGATGGAGAAATGTGCATTAAAGACCGCCTGATTATAGAAAGTGTGACGATTACCCCGGCAAGTTGCGCAGGTACTTGTGATGGCGCCATCGTACTGGTGGTTACCGGTGGAGAAGGCCCCTTGGGAACAACCTGGACACAAGGTGCTTTTACGCAGTTCACGCCACTATTAGTTGGTGACCTTTGTGCCACCGTGACTGCCGGAGATACCCTGTTTGTAAAACTCTTTGATCAGGGAAATCCTGCGCTCATTTTGGATACCTTCTTTATAATTCCGCTTGCGCCCAATCAGCCGATAGCAAACGCTGGCGTGGATCGGGTTTCCGGATGTGGTGCTACTACGGGGGTTGTCGTTACCGGAACAGGCTCTTCAGGGCTTGGATTCACCTTCTCCTGGAAAACCATACAGGGAGGACCTATCTCTGACCAACAGACAGCGGTATTGCCTGGCCCTGGGATGTATACGTATTGTGTAACTAAAAATAATACTTGTACGGTTTGCGATACGATAGAAGTGCTTCAACCTCAAGCCCCTGTGGCCGATGCAGGCGCTGGCCAAACCCTGGATTGTACGAACCTGACTGCCGCTCTGGATGGCTCTGCTTCTACGGCTACCGGGGTTACTTACCTTTGGACACCATTAAATGGAGGGGCAGTTACCAATGGCACACAAGCTGTAGCTACGGCCAATGCGCCAGGCTCTTACGAACTGGTGGTGAAATTTGTAGCCACCAACTGCGAAGCCAGAGATACGGTCGTCATTGAAGACGCGCAGGAACTGCCAAACGCCAATGTCGGCTCGGAACAACGCGAATTAGGTTGTACCGGCGCTGCTGTAACGCTCGATGGCTCTGCTTCAACCAATCCACCTGATCTCAACTTGACTTACCAATGGTTTGACCCCAATAACGTTGCATTGGCACCGGGCATTACCGCTGCCGCTACCGAGCTGGGTATCTACACTTTTATTGTAACGAATATAGACAATAGTTGCCGGGATACGGCCACGGTAGAACTGATTCCAAGCTTAGACTACCCACAGGTGGCTTTCAGCGGGGATTCCTCCATCACTTGTGATCGGCTGAGCGCCATTTTCACGGCTGCGCTTTCGCCGGATACTGTGTTGTACGATTTTAGTTGGACGGTGGTCTCCGGCGGGCCGATTGTGCCTGGAACCGAAACCACTTTGTCGCCGGAAGCAGTAGCGGGTGTTTACCAGATTTCCGTGACTAACCCGAACAACAGTTGCACGACCCTCGATACGTTTATTGTACAGTCGAATAATCAGCCGCCGATTGCGAATGCAGGCGAAGATTTTACGCTTTCCTGCAATAGTCCGTCCTATATCCTGACTGCAAACGGCTCCACGTTGGGAGATTCGATCAACATCATCTGGACAGGGCCGGCAGGCGACACGATTCCAGGCAATTCGTTGGAAGTCAGTCTGCCGGGTACGTATACGCTCGAAATTCTGAACACGAACACCGGTTGTTCGGCCACGGATGAAATGGTGCTTATGACAGATGGCAACCCTCCTCCAACGGTTACCATTGCAGATGCAGATGAAATCACTTGTACGAGTACTTTTGTTACCCTGACTTCAACGGTAACCCCTGCGGGAGGTACCTATGAATACCTTTGGTCTGTTCAGGGTACAGGCAACATCATAGGCGCAACCGACGCAGCTGTCACCCAGGTGAATCAAGCCGGCATCTACTTAGTCTCGGTAACCGATACTAATAATGGTTGTGCGGTAACTGAACAGGTTGTCGTCGTAGTGGATACAATTGCGCCGGGGGCAGTCGCAGCCAATTTAACCCCGGCGTTGGTCATTACCTGCGCAACGCCATCCGTCACCTTAGGCGGAGACGGCACCGCGGTTGGCCCGGATTACACCTACCAGTGGACGACCGTGGTCGGCTCCGGCGCTACGGTGCCCAGTCCGAATAATATTTTTACCGCTGAGGCAACATCAGGTGGTTCTTACATTCTGACTGTACGCGATATAACCAATGGTTGTCTGGCAAGAGATACAGCGATCGTGACTGCTGATACTGCCAGTGCGGTGATTCCGGATGTGATGGCTGAAAAAATCACCTGCGTTGTGGCATCGGTGACGCTGGATGCTTCCGCGACGTTGCCGAATACCGGAATCACAATCCTGTGGACAGGTACGAACGGCGCGCCAAGTCCGGCGGATCAATTGATCACAACGGCGACCGTGGCCGGTACCTATACGCTTACGGTGCGCAACAATGCAAATGGTTGCGAAACCAACAAGGATGTAGAAGTTGGTGCTAACCTGACACCCCCGGACATTTCTTTTGTAACGCCGCCGCTGTTCTCCTGCGCCTTCCCTTCGGTTGTTGTGGACGCTTCAGCGACCGGCCAGGCTACCAGCTTTTCTTCGATTACCTGGACTGCCATAGATGGCGGAACGATTACGCCACCGAGCGGCGCACTGATTATCACGGTGAATGCTCCCGGTACCTATGAGCTGACGGTGGTTCGGGACGACAATGGTTGCACCGCCACGGAATCCATAGAGGTCTTGCCAGCAAATGACACGCCGGTCGCGGATGCAGGCCCAGATTTTACCATTGGGTGCGGTGAAATGACCATATTGGATGGCTCGGGCTCAACCACTGGCACTTACCAGTGGTCGAACATCAGTGGGGGCGTCACGCCTACCCCGGCAAACGCCCAAAATCCGGCTATTGATGCGCCGGGCACCTATCGGTTGCTGGTCACCAACCCGCTGAACAATTGTATGGATGCAGATACCGTGGTGGTTACCCTCAACAACAGCTTGGGGAATGCCAACGCTGGCCCTGACCAGGATCTTTGTGGTGATTTGACTACCCTGACCGCTAACCTACCCACAGGAACAACCGGTTTGTGGACTAGCGTATCCAGCGCCGTGATTGCAACGCCGGATCAGGGAACAACTGAAGTCAGTAACCTGCGCAATGGCACCACGACTTTCGTCTGGACGCTTTCTGCACCGGGATGCGCCAATTACAGCGCCGATACGGTCGTGGTCGTCTCGTCGGGGAAACCGGTGGCTAATAATGACGCGCTCAACATTAGCGCTGATATGCGCAGCGGGTCAATCAACGTAACTTCCAATGACATCCTCACGGGCATCACGAACTTTGAAACGACCCTGTTGGGCAATCCTGCTTTCGGTATGATAGACAGTTTTGTAAACAATACCCTGTTTTTTAGCGTGGGTATTGGTGCAGAAGGCGCTACCGAGCTGGCTTACCAGATTTGCAACCTCGATTGTCCGGGCCAATGCGATACTGCCCTTATTATCATCAATGTTGCAAATGACGGGAGAGAACCTGAGCTTCCGAACACCATCACCCCCAACGGCGATGGATTGAATGAAGCGCTGGTCTTTGACATCCTGTTGAGCAACCCGGCAGAAGAATTTCCGAACAACGAATTGATCGTTTTCAACCGTTGGGGAGACATCGTATATCAATCCAAACCTTATGCGAATAACTGGCAGGGCACCAACAATGATGGAAAAGAGTTGCCACACGGTACCTATTACTACATTCTGAGGTTGGATATTGGTAACCGGGATATCATTCGAGGAGATGTGACCATTGTGAAATAATATTGTCCCGGCACTTAAGGAACGCCGAAATAATAACTTCCCGATTTGGGCGGTGGCTTTTGGCTACGCCGAACTTGCGTTTCCCACCGGACTTCCCGCAATTGCTTTCAGTCGGCGCAATTGCCTTCGTCGGTCACGTAGCTTTGGCTACGCTCCCTTCTTGCGCCTTGTCCGCTGGAAAAATCCCCACGCCGAAAACGCGAACTTATTATTGCGATGTTCCTAAAGGAAATAACCGTTCTTTATTAAAGACGCGCCCCCGATTCCTCGGGGGCGCGTTTTGTGTTTATAAAAATAAGATTACCTTTGCAAAGCAAACTATCTCTTCCCCGCTCTGCGTTTCCATGCAAGGCTGCTATATTTCGCCTGCCGATCCGGCGCGTCGCCCTTCAAATACGATAAAAATCAATAATTATGCGGGTAAAGCTTTTACTCTTGCTCTGCGTGTTAGGCTGCTCTATGCGCCTGTACAGCCAGATTGACGTCCAAATTACCATCAACAGCGGCGTGGCCACCACGACCTGTGACGACCTGTTCAGTGGGCCTGATCCTCTTTGGCAAGTGAACATCAATAACGAAGGCTGGCAAACCTACCCACAGGAAGCCTTTTGTTTCAACAGCTTACCCAATTTGCAATACACGGCCTCCTATTCCTGCCCAGCCGATGTACCTGCACAAATAACGGTGTGTTTCCGGGCATTTGAGAACGACGGGTTGTTTTCGATATTTTGCCAGATTGACGCCGCTTGCAGCGAAACCATCTGCCAGGATTTCCCCTTCCCCGCTCCCGGTGCCAGCGCCAGCCATACGCTGGCTTTGGCACCCGGCCTCAGTTCGGGAGGCGAGGTGAATTTTACCATCAACAGCACCAACCAGGGCGTTGCAACGAATGACCTGCTTTGCAATGCAACAGACCTCGGCGTGCTCACTTTTGGAGACACGATAGGCAACGCAAACCTGGGGCAGTTTAGCAACTACTGCGCCACCAACGCCAATGAACCCAACCCCGGAAACCAGGGATTTTTTGTGAACGATGTAGGCGTATGGTTTCGTTTTCAAACCGGCCCCAACCCAGGAACCCTGATTTTGCTGGATGTTTTAAGCGATCCGGAAGCGACGGGCGACCCCATTGAATTACAGGCTGCTGCCTATTTGTCGTCAAATGAAACCTGTAACGGAACGATGACCTTAGTTTCTGAGAGTGCGTTTTTAGATTATGTGCCCGGAAATGACCTTCAATTCCGACTAATCTGCCCTCAGCCCAACCGCACCTATTTCGTGTTGGTGGACGGCAACGGGATGAACGACCCCGATTTGTTACAAGGGGTGTTTGGTATCGCGGTAAGCTCCCTGGACGTACAGGAAGGCGGAAACCTGCGCTGCCAGTTTGAAGACCTTGGCCCCATACCCCCTGATGGTTCGGTAAGCACCAATGGCCCGCGTTCCAATTATTGCGCAACTGCATTGGGCGATCCGTTCATCGCGGCTTTCATCAGCCAGCATTCGATCTGGTTCCGTTTTGTTGCACCGCCTTCCGGGCACGTGGTTATTCAGGGGATCAGCGACCCCACGGTTGACCCTTTGGGGGTTCAAATTGCCGTTTACCGCTCCCTGAACAACAGTTGCAACGGATTTTTTAGCCACGTTGCCAGCCAGTACAGCGACATTGACCTCGATGAGCAATTGGAATTGAGTTGTTTGTTTCCCGGCACGCCTTATTGGATCCTCATAGATGGCGATGGGGGCAACGGTCAGGGCGTTTTTTCTTTGAACGTGTACGATGCCGGAGACATCACTCCGGTGACTATGTTGGATACCACGCTTTGCGCCGGACAAAGCCTCCAGGTTGGGAATTCGCTGTACAATGTCAGCGGTATTTATAACGACACCCTCCAGGTTTTTGCCGGTTGCGACAGCATCATCATTGCTAATATAACGGTGTTGCCGCCCATAGATGTCACCGTCGTACAGACGATGTTGGCAATCGGGGAAGGCAACAACAATGGCGCGGCTACGGTTAGCGCAACCGGGGGCGCCGGGAATTTTACCTACGCCTGGTGCAGCGGCGAAACTGACGCGCAGGCCTTAGCGCTGACGGGCGGCGTCAATTGTTGCGTAACCGTCACCGACGCCGCAGGATGTGAGGTGGAGCATTGTTTTGAAGTGGATTTTACAACACAAATTATTCCTACTATTGCCAACGATACGGTCGCCTGTCATGGGAATACGAATGGCGAATTAGTCTTTTCTGCGATCAATGGTTTTCCTCCTTATCAATATACCTGGCAAAATCAGAACAACACCATCAACGGTTCCGGCACGATATTGGCAGCCGGCGATGAAATTGCCATCCCCAACCTGCCTGCCGGCACGTATACCTTTATGGTCTTTGACGCTTTTTATGATACGACCTTCACCGCTTTGGTGTTAGAACCGGATCCTTTGGTGATTGATATTTTGAATATTGCCGATGCGTCGTGTTTCGGCTTTTGCGACGGCGGATTACAAGTAGAAATTGCCGGGGGTACCGGCGCTTACCAGTTGAGCTGGTCAGGGTCTCTTCCTCCTGTAACCAATCCCGGCCAACTTTGTGTGGGCAATTATCGCCTGACGGTGACGGATGCCAACGCCTGTATAAGTACGCTGGAAGTGAATGTGGGGCAACCGGCGGAGTTCATTGCAAACGCTGCGCTGGTGAATCCGGTTTCCTGTTTTGGCGGCAGCGATGGCCGGGTAACGGTTGTCACCAATGGTGCGCCGGCACAATACATCTGGAGCAACGGACAGAATAGCGCTAATGTAGGTGGACTGACCACAGGCTTTTACGATGTTACGGTGGTGAACAGCGATGGTTGCGAGGACTATTCGAGCATACAGGTGCCACAACCCAATCAGCCGCTGCTCGCAACGATCGAAGTGCTCAAACCCATCAGTTGTTTTGGCGAAAGCGACGGTACCTTGCAAACAACGGTCAGCGGGGACGCCCTTTCTTTGAGCTACAACTGGAGCAATGGCGCGGCCACGCAGGCAGCAACCGGCCTGGCAACAGGAACCTATTCCGTTACGGCAACCAATGAGAAAGGCTGTACGGCGTCCAATACCTTCCAACTATCGGAACCTTCGGATATTACAGCTTCGTTGAGCGTCAAAAACCTCAACTGTCTGGACGGGCCTTCAGATGGCATTATCTTCATTGATGCGGTTAGTGGGGGCACACCGGATTACCGGTTTTCAGTAGACGGGGTTGTTTTTACCAGCATTCCCGAACTGCGCAACCTGCCTCCTGCAACCTATGAAGTGGTCGTTGCGGATGCGTCCGGGTGCGAAAAAAGCTACCCGGCAACCATTATGGGGCCGCCAGTGTTGAATGTTACGGTAGGGGAAGATATTTTGATTCCGCTTGGTGCAACCGTTGAATTGACAGCGCTCGCAAACAGCGTCAACATTACCTATTCCTGGTCGCCCGGTGATACCTCCGGTGTGAAAAATACCCCTTCTATTCGCGTGACGCCGCTGGAGTCTACCTTGTACAATGTGCAAATCATGGACACCACGACCTTCTGCAAAGCGGCCGACAACATTTTTGTAACAGTAAGCAAAGAGCGCAAGGTGTTCATTCCCAATGCCATTACGCCGGATGGAGACGGCATCAATGATGGGCTGATGATTTTTGGCGGATTGGGCATCCGAGCCGTGAAAAGTTTTCGGATTTTTACCCGAACGGGAAGTTTGGTCTTTGAGGAAATTGGCTTTCAGCCCAATGATCCTGCTTATTCCTGGTTCGGAGATTTTAATGACCAGCCTTTGAATAGCGGCGTTTATGTCTATCTGGCAGAGATCGAATTTTTGGACGGCCTTACGGAAGTTTTTAAAGGCGACGTAATCCTGCTTCGATAATCCGTAAGAATTATTTTTTCACCATAAAACTCTAATTATGGCCATTGTAAAAGTCATTGAAGTGATTGCTTCCTCAGAAAAAAGCATCGAAGATGCGATTCAAAATGCGGTTTCGGAAGTGTCAAAAAGCATCCGCAACATTGATTCCGTTTATGTGAAGGACATCAAGGCACACGTAAAAGATGGGAAAATCACTACATACGGCGTGATTTGCAACCTCTCTTTCCGGGTTGACAATGTAGACTAAGGAACATCGCAATAATAAGTTCGCGTTTTCGGCGTGGGGATTTTTCCAGCGGACAAGGCGCAAGAAGGGAGCGTAGCCAAAGCTACGTGACCGACGAAGGCAATTGCGCCGACTGAAAGCAATTGCGGGAAGTCCGGTGGGAAACGCAAGTTCGGCGTAGCCAAAAGCCACCGCCCAAATCGGGAAGTTATTATTTCGGCGTTCCTAAGTGTTATTCCTACTTGCTTTCTGAAAAAGAAACATTATTAGCAAGGGATAAGGGAAAAGTAACCTTTGAACCATTTTATGTTTGGGGTAGAACACAAGGTTTAACGAAAACAGGAAAAAATACTAAACCCGACCTTCAGCCAACATCCGCGATTTTTGTTGGTGGAAGAAGAAGATGCTTATTTCACAAATGGCTACGGGCTTTTTTTTAGGGAAAAGTTAACAAACGAGCTCTTTAGCGATCTGACCAATCCAATAACAAGAGTTGAAAACATTGATGTTGTTCAAAAAATCTTGAACTCCTGCATACTGGACTATTATGTTCGTAAAACGAGTGTAGCAATTGAAGGAGGGTATCCTTGCTACCAGAAAAATTTTATCGAAAAGTTTACAATTCCGGAATTGGCTGAGGGGGAAATTAAAGTTATTGTAACTATACAGTCGCCTCCGGCGGCCATTTCTGTCCTCCAACAAATTTTGGGATGATTCATGCGAATCAGAGCTATATTGATGTTTTTGAGCACCATCAATATCAAGGAGTCTCTGAGGGCTCCAATATGGCGCGGAGTCTCACGGAGTAAAGGGAGTCTCGCGGAGTTAAGCGCCTCCGCGAGACTCCATTTACTCCGTGGAACGCTGTGTCACCTGATTAGGTGGCGATTTTGGACGTAAAATGCCGTTGCTGCCGAAGGCGGCTGTATAGTTACCAAAAGTCAGAATATGTTGACTATAAATCAAAAACTATAAGTAACATTTGAAATAGCCCTAACAAACAAGCCCTTTTGTGTTTTCAAACACAAAAGGGCTTGTCAGACAACACCAGCAATACCTATGGCGGGCTTAATCTGCCGTCCGGATCGTCGTCGTTTCCTGTATCCAGCACCCGATCTTGAAAGAAGATCCCGGGGTGAGGTTGCGCAGGAAAACGTCTTCCCGGGTAGGCATGTATTGGCTGTAGCGGTTGATCCACTTGTTGGCTTCCGCTGCCACGCCGGAATCCACGCGTTTGGCGCGGTTCCACATGTCTATGGCGGGCCATGTCACGATTTGGCTGTCCCAACCCTGGCCGGGGCCGCATAGTGGGCCGCTTGAAGCGTAGAGGCGTCCGATGAGAATGAAGGGTTCACCCCAGTTTGGACGGACGTCCGCCGCTTGCAACGCATAACGGCGTGCATTGGGGAAGTCCTTGTAATGACCGTAGTAGATCTTGGAAACCAACAGCAGGATTTCACCCTTTTTGTTTTTATCTTTTTCAGTTTCGGAAGCTTCTAAGAAAAGCTTGACCGCTTCGCGGTAGCGGGCATCCTGAAGGGCCTCGTACGCTTTCTGGAGCGGCCCTACGACAACGCAGTTGGTATTGCCAGCAGCGACGACTTTTTTGAAACGCTCATCAACTTCCGAACAACGCCCCCAACGCATCTGGCCGTACACTTCGCGGATGACATCGCAATTGGTCGGGTTCTCTTCAAACAGGCTGTAATATTTATCGGAGTAGTATTTGCAATCGTAAAAAAGCTCTACCGTTTCAAAGTTTTCCAGCAAAATAGGCGCATAGCCGTCAATAATCCGCCAACGTTCACACTCCTTGTCTTTGCAGTTGGCCATGCCCGCAGCCACCACTTCTTTAATCTTGGCTGCATAAAGCTGGGCTTCCATCATCGGTATTTTTTCTTTAAAATAGAGGTCCACCAGCAACGCCGTGAAAGGGTTGATGATAAAATCGCGCACTTTGGGATAATCGGCGTCGAAGGACTCTTTGAAAAGCGCATACACCTCTTCGCGCGGTTTGTCGGGGTATTTGTAGTAATAATCAAAAGCCTTCAAACCCTGGATATAGCCGCCCTGGGCAAAGCATTTTTCCATGGCAGCGTAGAGCTTTTCGATTTCGGGCAGGTACTTGGCGGTGTCCTTCGACTCCGAAATAAAATGCTCATAAAAAATGATGCCATCGGTATACATGGTTGGTCGCTCACCGGTGGCGGCTGGCGCCATAGCATAAGCATTTTGCCAGTAGTCAAAAGCCTGTGGCCAATCTTTTATCTTCAAAAAATCCCGGTAAAGCACAAAATTGGTCTCTGCAACGTCCTTGTCGCGCACCGATAAATCAGAGAATTTGGCGCATTCTTTAGGCTTGGTCGGCTGAACGGGTTCTTCTGGTTTGGGTTGTACTACCGGCTCGGTCGTTTTGGGTGTACAGGCCGAAAGCAGGATCGCAAAAAGGGCGACGGGGAAAAGCGATTTTCTCATGGTTCAATTATTTAGCATGCAAAACCATCCGGCTAAGAGCTTGTTCGGATTTCCGCCAATCGGCTACGGACGGCAAATTTTATTTTATACTGCGTTGATTTTTTTCGCTGTAGCTGCCGGCTACCCCGACCGCAGTCGGGGCAAAAATCGCCTTGTCTAAAATAAAATTTCCTCACCCTCACTCAAATCGAAGATTCGACGTAGTCAATCACGAAAACCCAAACAAGCTCTAAATGACCAGGTTGGTTTGCAAAATTAAACAACAAAGCTTCGCTTTTATAAAAAGCGAAGCTTTGTTTGTTTTTTTATAACGGAAAAGCCGGACGGTTTACTTGCTGAAGCGGATGCGCACAGTTTCGCCGATCCAGCAGCCTACGGTAGCCGTTTGTCCTTCCTTGATGCCGCGCATGTGGCCATCTTCGAAGCTGGGCAGGGCACCTGAGGCGTTGGCAATGCGTTTGTTCGCATCGTTGGCAACGTCACCGTCTATAGAGCGAGCCTGCGCGTACTTGTCAATGGCAGCAATAACAGCCAATCGTTGGTTCCAGTCGTCGCCACAGTTGCGGCTTGCCGACAGGTACATATCGCCAATAAGCATGTAAGGCGCGCCCCATCCCGATTTCAGGCTGGCGGCTTTGCGTGCATTATCGCGGGCGCTGTCAAAGTTGCGCAATTCGCGGAACTGGATGGTTGCGATGCGGTAGTAGTAATCGCCTTTTTTGGAGGCGTCGGTTTCTTTGTCAATAGCTTCGCGGTAGCGGGCCAGAGCCTGCGAATACTTGCCTTCCTCAAAGAGTTTGTTGGCATCGTAAGCAGGATTATCCTTGCGCAGTTGAGCTTCAACTTCCGCGTTGTAGGCAGAAGCCAGCGTTTCGTATTTCAGGCGCAGTTCCACCAGTTCCACATCAGTAGAATCACAACCCTGCTGGCGGAGCTTAACATAGACGTATTTCACAATATCAATACTGTCAGGATTTGCCTTGAAGGTGGGTAGCAATTTGCCTTTGAAAAACGCGCAATCAAAAATTTCGTCTTCAATCTTGCGGAAAGGTGCCTCCATACGCGTCAGGGCGTCTTTGTAATACTGCCCGTAGCGCTCGTTGTTTGCGATGTTGTGCTCACCAACTTCCGTGAGTTTTTCATGGATGGCTCGAACTTCCTCTTTGGTAAGTTTTTTTTGCTGATACAGGTAAACGACCACTTCGGCCATTGGCTCAAGGATCACGTATTCAGAGTCTTTACCACCTTTGTCCAACGATTTTTTGAAAACCTCGTACGTTTCCGTGGAATAGCTATTCCCCAGGTAGTAAAACATGTCGTAGCCTTTGCGTCCCAGCAGATAAGCTTCGTTTTTGTAGCACTGAATTTCCTCGTCATACAGACGAAGAACTGTAGCGGCGTATTCCTTTTTTTTGGCAGCATCCGTCGTACGCTCCATCAGCGCCCTGTTGAAGAGGCGACCGTCGGCATAGTGCGAAGGGCGTTGACCATCGGCGGCAGGCGCAATTTCATAAGCTTTTTTCCAGTTATCAAAAGCAATATTGAAATTGGCATCATCCATTTTTACGATGTCCGGAACATCCTTACCTTTCAAAAAGGGACGATAAATAACGTGAGCATCCTCTGCCTCCGACTTGCGTGGAGAGTCGTTCCACGTTTGGCACTGGCCAGCAGCATTGCTGGTCATGACAAAAAGCAGCGCGGCTGCTGCAAAAAAACTGCGAACCATTTTCATGATCAATTGAATTTGCGTTTGAAAAACCAGGTATTATCATTCAAGGTGAAACCAATCGTTGCTTTTGCATAAGTTTCCCGGAGTCCGGTATCGCCAGGCAGCCCGAATTGGCCTCCTTCAATCGCAATGTTAACGAAAGAAGTTTGCTGCCTCGGCAAAATGATCGGAAAACCGAATCCAAGTGTCACGCCATAGCGCTTCAATTGCTCCCCGCTGATGCTGCGTGGATCCAGGCTGTAAAAAGCGCCAGCCCGGTAGCGGATTCTGCGCGAGTATTTGTTGTAGGAAATGATGTCCGGAATGTATTCCACGCCTACAGCGGCCCGCCAGGTATCGAGCAGGTTTTCAGGCTTGGCTTCATTGCGGTAACCGCTCCATGCGGCTGCACTGTATTCAGCGCCAATGCGCAATTTATTAACTTTTTCGTACATGATGCCGACGCTGAACTCGGATGGCATTGCTCCTTCCTGTCTGCGGCCAGATTCCCGCAGGATAGTGTCCAACAAAACATAATCTACAATATTGACGCGCTGATAGAGTTTGCTGCTGTTGGTTTTAAAGCTCCCGCCGTTGCCCGCGTATGCACCGAAGATCAACCGCTCCCCTTTGGGTTCGGTTGTACCTTTTGGCCCGGCTTTTTTGAATTCGTGGGTATATTGAACCCCAACATTAAATACAAAGCCGTTCAGGCTGATTTCATCTAAGAAATCGGTGCTGAAAGAATTATCTAAGCTGTCGAAAATGACTAAGCGGCTATTGATCAGTTTTCCAAACTGATAGCCGGCGTTAACTCCTACTGAAAATTTTTTATAGCGCACGCCGGTGCCCCATTGAATCCGGTAGGTGCCGCCACTGCCTTTGAGGGTATTGGACGTTGTTCCGTATTCGGGGTTAGTCGTGATGCTCTCAATATCGTAGCCAACGTTGCTGTACGGCACAAGGGCAAATCCCATGCCCACCCCCCAGGGCGATTTACTGCGGTCAAGCGCTTCGTTGATGCTGTTTTTGAGGGGGAAAGCCAGCGCTAAATAATTCAGGTTGCCACTCCAGACCTCATCGGTGTTGTCGCCTTCTTTTAATTTGGAGTATTTGCCAAACATGCCTACCTCGAAAGCAGTCGCCTGCAATTGGGCCAGCGACGCCGGATTGAGCAGGTTAATGTGCGAGGCATCGTAAAAAGCAGCGCTAAGCCCTGCCATGCCCCCCGAAGCTGCAAAGTACTGGTCGTTGAGATCACCCAGTCCAAAACGGGAATAAGGGGAATTGCTTTTCGGCTGAATGGCATTGGTTTGAGCCTGCGAAGCAAGCGCAACAACCACCAGTGCAATGGTTAGTATACTATTTCTGAAGATGAACATTATAGCTTAAAATTTGATCCAGACCGCGAAGTACCAGATTTTGATCCACAAATATCTCGCTTTTCAATTTTTTTGACAAAAAATCAGCATCGCCACCTGTTAACAATACTTGCACAGCCCCAAATTGTTCCCTGCAATAATTTGCATAGCCTTCTATCTCGAATAAAATCCCTTCCTGCGCACCGTTCATCAAAGCGCTTCGGGTGTCGTAGCCGATGCGGATTTCGGTTTCGCCAGGCTCCGTTAACGGCAATTTTGCCGTGAAAGTATGCATGGCCTGCAAGCGCATGCGCAGCCCCGGTGCAATATTTCCGCCCGTGTAGGCACCTTCGGCAGTGAGTATTTCGTACGTAATACAGGTGCCCGCATCTACGACGAGGCACGTTTGACCGGGAAAAAGCGCCTGCGAGCCAGCCACTACAGCCAAACGGTCTTTACCGAGGGTTTGCGGCGTGCGATACAGGTTTTGAAAAGGCAAGGGCGTTGTTTCGGACAACAACAGGCAGAAAAAATCATCCTTCATGGATGCCCACCCGCTGTCTTCCGGCAATTGGCGTACCGTAGATAAGATGATGTTTTGCACACGATGGTTGGTTGCAATACTTTTCAAATGTTCAAAAGAAAAATTTTCATGCGCCCATGACCATTGCTCCACGAGCTCGCCTCCCCGGAAAAGCCCCGCTTTGGAGCGTGTATTGCCAATGTCTGTAACGATATTCAGCAAGTTGCCTGTTTTTGTAGCCTTATGACTATGAATTGCATCGTATAGTAACTCAAGGAAATGTTAAATAGTGTCTGTCTTTATAGTCCGATAACTGCGTTGTGTTTCGAACTCTAAAGAGCAGACACTGGCGAAATGTCCGATAACTGCGTTGTGTGTTCAAATCTAAAAACTGCCAGGGAATTACATCCCTTCATCGTACCAAAACCACATCCCCCGACATCAACACCTTTCCGCCATCGCTAAACGCCACTTCCAACAACCAGGTATACACCCCTTGCCCAAGGATCTTCCCGCCTTTTCGTCCATCCCAGCCATTTGCAGGATCGGCAAACGCCCGGTTTTCGCTTTTAAAAACAAACCCGCCCCAGCGGTCAAATATGTAAAAACGCAACACCTGCGCCTCCAGGTCGCCGATGGCCTGCGGGCGGAAGCGGTCGTTGATGCCGTCGTCGTTGGGGGAAAACGCATTGGGCAGGTAGATCGGGCAATTGATGCGCGGAATAACGAACGTCAGGGTATCCACACAACCAATCGAATCCCGAAGTAGCAGCAGATAATCAGCTGCTAAAAGCCCCGTTATCGAAAATTCAAGCGCCTGCTCGCGTCCATTCAACGTCAATGTCAATGCTCCCGATCCGCCGTCAAAAGCAGCGGTCAGCGCACCGTTAGCCTCCTGACATTCGGCGGGTTTTATGGTGAATTCACCAAAACGCGGCGGCGTAGTCCCGGTGATGCCGCGTTGCAAAGCGGCCATACAACCGGCTGCGTCCATCACCGTGGGTTCGTAATTTCCGGCAAGGAGGCCGAAGAAAGTATTTTCTAATCCAAAAACAGCCCCATCCACCGAAAATTCAAGGGGTGCCTGTCCGCCCGATGCGATCAGGGTCATTGTCCCGTTGGCTTCGCCGCAGGTCGCGTTTTCGACAACTACCTCATTGAGCAACAGGGGCTGACTGGCCGCGATGACTGCCGTTTGCGACAGCGTGCAACCATTGGCGTCCGTGATGGTCAACGTGTAATTCCCCGGCAGCAGGTTCATGAAATCGCCCGTCGTTTGTGCGCTACCGCCATTTAATACATAACTGATTGGCGCCAAGCCCCCCTGAACGCTGGCCACAATGCGGCCATTGTCGGCACCGCAGGATGTTGGCGTCACTGCAAATCCGGAAACTACCGGTGCCGAGCCAGCAGGAACCACCGCTGTGGTGGCAATGCTACACCCCTCGGTGTCTGAAAGCACCAATTGATAAGTACCGGGCGCTAAATTTTGCAAATTGAGGTTGGGGACTGCCGGGGTGCCATTCACAGAGACCGAAAAAGGTGGTGCCCCGCCTGAAACCACGAGGCTGATGCTGCCGTTGTTTTCGCCGCAAGTCGCTGGTGCAATCGTCAGGTTTGCTATATTGGGAAAATCCACGCCGAGAGCCACTGCGAGGGTCACGAGGCAACCAACTTCGTCTTGTACGTAAATGGTGTAATCGTTGACCGGCAGCCCGGAAAAACTGGCGGTTAACTGGTAATTTTGACCATCCAAAGAATAGCTCAACAGGCCGATTCCACCCGAGGCATCCACGCTGATCGCGCCGTTGCTGCTTGCGCAATCGAATCCCGAAGCGAATACCTCCGCATCAATCGGGTTCGAGCCGAGGTATTCAAACATGCTGGCACCGCCGCTCACCGACAATGGAATATTGCAATAGGGCACGAGCACCGCATTGGCATAATCCACGCGGTAAATATTGGCGGCATTGTCTGTAAAGGCATAGGAAGAAACGCTGTCGCAGGTGGCAGCGTAAGAAACGATGCCAAAAATGCGCCCCGGCACGTTGCCATTTACGGCGATGCTGCTGTTGGCGGGATTGTTGAGGTCCACCCGCACAATATCGTCTCCGGAAGCGGCCATGTAGAGCTGGCCGTTGTAGAAGGTGAGGTCGCCTTCTGCGGCGTAACCCACATTGCCGAGGTAGGCACCGGTATTGGTGGCTAAGTTATACGAGTAGAGCCTACCGTTTAATCCGCAGGTATAAAACACCCCGTTGGCGTCGGCGGCTAAGGAGGTATACAACTGGCTGGCGGAGTTTTCGAAGGTGTGTACGAGCGTGCCGGCGCCGGTAGCGATGTTCACCTGAAACAAGCGTCCGTTGCCGCTGACGGAATACAGGTAGCTGTTGGGGTGAAAACAAATATCGGTGGATCCCTGCGGCACATTGCCGACCTGCTGGTAGCTGCAATCGTCCAAATCAAGCTGGAAAAGCCGATGGTCGAGGGTGCTGAGGAAAATTTCCTGGCTGAGGAGGAAAGTCGGAGCGCAGCACAACGCGAGGAGCAGGAAACGCTTTGCGGAATGGATCGTAGAAATATACAAACTGTAGTAGTTTAAAGTCATTAAATCACAGGTTGATTACGTTTTGATTACGTTTTGATTACGTTTACTAAACTTCCAAAGTTTAGTAAACGTGAAAACCCCAAACAAGTGCTCACCGCTTTTTCAATTCAAACAAATCAGTCCTTCGGTCTTTTAAGTTTCTGACACTCCCAAATTGATTCAATTCTCGCAGCAAATCAATATCCACATCTGCGATTAGGATCATTTCGGTGTTGGGCGTCGCTTCCGCTTTGATGCCGTTGGTAGGGAAGGCAAAGTCGCAGGGGGTAAAAACCATAGATTGTGCAAACTGAATGTCCATATTGTGCACTTTGGGCAGGTTGCCCACGCTTCCGGCGATGGCCACATAGCATTCATTTTCAATCGCTCTTGCCTGCGCGCAATGCCGAACCCTGGAATAGCCATTTTGGGTATCCGTCAAAAACGGGACAAACAGAATATCCATGCCTTCGTCGGCAAGCAGCCGGCTCAATTCCGGGAATTCGGTATCGTAACAAATGAGGATGCCAATTTTCCCGCAATCCGTGTCAAATGCTCGGAGTTCGTGGCCGCCCTGCATCCCCCATATTTTTGCTTCATCGGGTGTTACATGGAGTTTTTCGTATCGCTCAATCGTGCCGTCTCTTTTGCATAAATAGCCCACATTATAGAGCAGTTCGTCCTTTATTTCAGGCATGCTGCCGGTGATGATGTTGATGTTGTAGGAAATGGCAAGCTCCGAGAATTTTTGGACGATGGCCGACGTGTGTTTGGACAATTCCCGGATTGCTTCGGGTTCCGACAAGTGGTTGTTTTCCGCCATTAACGGCGCATTAAAAAACTCAGGAAACAAGGCAAAATCGGAACGATACCCGGAGACCGCATCCACAAAATACTCTGCCTGTTGCATCAAATCGTCAAAGTTTTTATATGGGCGCATTTGCCATTGAATCAACCCCAGCCGAACAACCGTTTTTTTAGCAGCGGTTTTATTACTTGGTTTTTCGTAATAAATATTGTCCCATTCCAGCAAAACTGCATATTCATTCGAGGCTTCATCGCCTTCCAGATAGCCTTTTAGGATCTTGGACGGGTGAAAATCATTGGAGATTTGAAAATTCAAAACGGGGTCGTGAATTTCTTTCCGCCTGACTTTTTCGATGTATTCTTTTGGAGAAACTTCATCGGAATATTTGTGGTAATTCGGAATTCGTCCTCCGAAAGCAATACCTTTTAGGTTCAGGCGCTCACACAATTCTTTTCTGTAATCATACAACCTTCTGCCCAGCCTTAATCCGCGAAATTCAGCCTTGATGAATACGTCAATCCCGTACAGCACATCGCCGTCCGGAGAATGCGTGCGGAAAGAATAATTTCCGGTGATTTCCTTGTAGGTATGGTGTTCATCAAATTTATGGTAATCCACGATGATAGACAACGCGCACCCTGCGATCTGGTTGTTGACCTTAATCACCACCTGCCCCTCCGGAAACCGGCTGATCAAAGACTTGATGTGATGCTCCTTCCAATAAGTGTTGGGCATATTGGTGTAGGCGTCTATCATCATTTGTTTTAACTCCTGGTAATCGCTCAGGGTCAAAAACTCCAGTTCAATATTTTCAATTTTTTGTACCATACTTGTTTTACGATGTTGAGATCAGGCCAGGTTCAAATCCCGGCTTGCTTAAACGCTTTGGATGGGCGAAGGTTGTATCCTACCGCGCATCTTTTGGCAAACCGAAGTTAGGAATTTTTCCGGAATGCAGTGAGTTTGGTTATCCTTACCCTGCAAGCAGGTTGACGTATCAGACGCCCATACAACCAAAGGCAAGCGCGTATGTTATTCGCGAAAAAGCTAATAAGATGAATGCAGCGGAACCATTAATCTTGGCGGCAAGTGGTGAAAACAGCCGGGTTCAATTCAAGGAAAATGTAACCAACGCGGTCAGCATCGCGCAGAAAATGGTCGCTTTCTCCAATAGTAAAGGCGGGGTTTTACTTATAGGTATCAATGATAAAACCGGTGCGGTGACGGGGTTGTCTTTTGCAGATGTGCAGCGCATCAACAACTTACTCACCACAGCTGCTAACGAACACATCAAAAGTGCTACAGGCTTGGCTCAATATCGAATTCCAGCATTTTCCGGAAGCGGAGCAGTTTAATGTGGTGATTTGGCGGGCGGTGGAGGAAGGGTGAGTTTGGTGTTTCGGGGTGGAGACCACTCACGAGCGGGGACAAGATAAAAAGTCCATTGGATGATTTGAAGGTTTAAAATTTCAGGATATATTTACCTAACTAAACAACCATCACATCAACCTTATGCCTTTTCTTCCCGCTCAGTTATCGGTTCAGCAGTTGCGTCAACATTACTTCAACGTTTTTGCTTCAAGTCAGGGTTTTTTAAAATATTATTTTGAAGAAGACCGGATAAGTGCCTCTGCCCCGTTTGTCCATTACCAAAATGTCGTGGATGACCTGTACGGAGAATTAAGGCAGGACATTGGAACCCCGACCATTTATCTGACCCCCGAATGGGAAGGGGAGGAAAGTTCTATTGTTTACCTGTTTGAAGTGAGCCAACCCAACCCCCAATCGTTTTTAGAACTTGAAGCACTTGTGTCTGTAAAATCCACGCAAGGTCAGTTCTATCTCCATAGGTCGGCGGTCATTGCTGAATATGACCCTGCTGTATTGGGCAACAACATCGTCCAGAACGGAATGCTCCAAATCGAAAATACAGGGATATCAACTTCAAGCAATTATTCTGTCCAGTCTGTTGATTTGGCATCCAATCAAGTAAAAATCGAAGTGGCTTCGACCACGACCGATGTTTCTTCCATGTTTTTGCTCGGAAACAGTTTCTCGCCCCTCCTTAAGTTAAAGCTGACGCTGCAAGAACTCGCCGACCCGGGCATCCTGATTGACGAGACCCAAATGGGACAATTTAGCGTGTATTACAACCCGGAAACCGAAAGACCTAAAACTTTTTGGTGCATCGAAGTCCAAGGGGATTTTAATATTAAGCTTGCCTGCTATCCCCCTGTGATTACAAGTTTTTCACCCAATACCGTAAGGGCAGGGACTTGCGATACCCTTGTGATAAGGGGGATGTGTTTTGATTTAGGCTGTGTAATCTGATACCATTATCCCCCGGCACTTTTGAGTTCTTTTTCCATCCTGCGTCGAACCCCGTAGCGGTTGTGGCAGACGTTGTCACAGCGCCATTCATCAAGCATCGGACCGGTAACTGATTTCATTGCCGTTTGGACGAAGCTATTACTCAGGGTTTGATTGTACAGGGCGATGGACAGCACGTCGGCGCTAATGGCCCTCATTCCGCCCTTGTTTTTGTAGCGGCCGAAGATAGACTCGATAATGTCCGAGCAGCAGAGGAGTTGATGGCCGTTGGTGTAGCGATCAGCGTAAGTGGCGAAGTAGGTTTCCATCCCGTTGATGAACTCACGAGCATGCTTAGTCAACAGGGGTTGGGCGAGTTTCCAGGCAGCTACTTCTTGGCTCCATTTCTGGTAACTGCCTGTACTCAAGCCACCGTATTTGAGAATCTTGGCCGTCAAGACCAGCAGGTGGTGGACTTGACGAAGGCGAAGGCCTAACCACCTGTTTCGATAGAAGCTAAGTTTAGCGCGAACTTCCTTGGTCAGATTTGGCCAGTAGCTATTGATGCGATCCATCCAGTCTACGAGGGTGAAGATGCGCAAAAAACGGTCTTTGTCCCGAAGGGTAGGTGGCAAGAGAAAAGCGTAATCCGTCAGGTTCAACTTTTGGCGTAATTGGCCTACCTCCCCGCTGAGCTTACTGAGGGCTACGTCTTTGGCAAACAACTTTTTGACTAAATTCATCATCACATGACTGCAATCGCTCACTACCGGCAGAGCTAGTTGACGCAGGGCCGCCAGCAGGTTGGTGCCTTGATCACAGACCATGTAGGCCAACTTCACCCCCGGCCGGTTGGCCAGGCTGCGACTAATGAAGTCGGCTATGTCTGTACCTGTCCAACTTGATTGAACTTCCATGCCCAGTACCGCCACGTCCGCTGTAGTTAGGGGACGATCCAGCGTATTTGCTATCTCCGACCGAACGCCGAGTAAGAGGCAGAGTTGCTCCTTACCGACCTGGATGGTCAAATCGGATAAACCAACGTACTGGCCATTCAAGTCTTGGGTCAGCTGGAGGGCGTATAATCCGCAGCGCTCTACCCAGTTACTGATCGTTTTCCAAGCTGGGGCTTTATATTTCCAGCCCATCAACTCGCTACTGTAGAAGCCAATCGTAGCCGCCGCGCAGCGCAACGACCCGCCATGAAGGACGATGAACACGGCGAGAACCATCATCTGAGCGGGATAGTGGCAGTCAAACACGCGCTCCGGCTGGAGTAATAGCTTTGAGGTGGGTCATCTCCGCTCGGAGCTTGACGATGGTCTCATTGCGATCACGGATTTGATCTTTGAGTCGGCGGCGCTGACCAGTGCGTTGTTTGGAGCGTTGATATAGCCGAAATATCGTAGCTTTGAGCGGTGCCCACGTGGAGGTCGTTTTTGGTTTCACATCTCAAAATTACGGAAGCGTGGGCACTCTTTTATCAACTAAAAACGCAGGGGTGAAAAGTAATCAGATTACACAGCCTAAGTTGTAACAGGTCTATTTTCAGCCAAATCTGCACATCCATAACCTCTTGCCCATTCAATTTTGTAATTCTTAATCACTGCAATACTTATACCTTTTATTTTGTAAAAGTTCATTCTTTCTTGCAAATTCCATTTGGGTGTGTTTTCTATTTCTACCCAACTCGCTAAATTTTGTTCGACTTGGTGTATTTAAATTTCAACTTCCTTCGAGTACTTTTTATTTGTCTGTGCAGTAAGCGTAACAAACGAATACAAAAAAAGCATTACACATAAAATTGATTTATTGAATATGAATTTCATAATTTATTTTCAAATTTGGTTAGTGATTAATCTTTAGTCAACCTATCATAGGGCTTGACAGTCGGCAAAATTGCCTACAACGTTTGGTATATAAAAAGTAGGCGGTTTCGAACACTAAACTTTCGGTCTAATACGAACTTTGATACGAGCTAAAAGCCTTGGTTTTATTGCTATTTCGCCTATTTTTTATATACATTGTTGTACATCGTTTATTTCGTTAAGCTTATAAGGCTAATTGTTTGAGAATGTCGGTTGGTACATGCTAATACAATGTATTCCACCACCGCCCAAATTGACCGCAAGGGCATCAATCATTATTATCTTTCGATTAGGAAAAACAGATTGTAATATTTGCGCAGCCTTTTCATCTTTTACTTTCAACTCATTAGGCATTCCTTTCCTCCAGCAAGTTTGACCAATCACTACCTTATCAGTTATAATGAAGTTGAGATAACTAAGTGCAGCTATAACCTTTACACTATCTCCATTAGGAAAAGTACTTCCATCCTTATAATCAAGTGTTTTGATGAAATCATAAACATAATCATCTGGTTTCATTGTCGAGAAAATAGTTCCTGTAAGCGGCATCCTTATAATAGTAAATGGTTTACCATCTTGATCCGTTGCATTTAACAATATTCTATAATTCTCTTCAATACGTTTGTGATTTTCAAAAGCAATTGGGTCATCAAATTCTGTACTATCTATTTGCGCTAAAAGAATTGTGGAATCATTAACAAAGCGAGCAAATTCATCGATATGTCCGTTTGTAGTAGCTACTGTATAGGCTTTTGTTCCGTCTAAAGTTGCTACAGGTCCAAGAAATGTGTGATTGTCTTCAACTAAACCCTGTTTTAGCCAAATGGTTTTTTTAATACCTAAAAGTCGCTCATATTCAGTTTCCATCTCTCTCTTGGTCATGGACGGGTTTCTATCCATTTCAACTGACTCTGTAGTTATCAAAGTCCCTTTCCCATTTACTTCTCTATTTCCACCTTCACTAATCATTGAACTCGAAATTACAGGTAAATCAAAATGTTCCGCGACTCTTTCATCGTACATTTCTTCTGTTTTAGTATCGATATTTAAAGTATCTGAGTAACCCCAAGAATTAAAATTAAAGTCTGCTATGGCTAAAGTGTTTTTGTTTGTTTCAACAAATATTGGTCCCATATCTCTTGCCCAAATTTCAATAGATGGGATTTCCAAAAGCTTAAGTCTTGGCTGGTCTCCAAAACGTTTTTTTAACGTTTGCGAGGCATCTTGAAGTAGCTCTTTATTTTTACAAGTAACCACGATGTTTATATCTCCTATTAATGCTTCAATAATTGAAAGGGTAACATTTTCAACAGATTCACCTTCTTTATGGTCGGTAGATGGCCAAATCAGCCAAATGGCTTCTTGCGTTTCAAATTCAGCAGGTTGATTTACAACAAATACAGTTTGATTTTTCTTTGGCGAAGAACATGAGATAAAAAAAAGGGCTAATATAAAACTGATTGAAATTGATTTCATAATCTTCATTTTAATGATGTACAACGTCCCCGCGCTAAGCGTCCGTTGCCAATGAAAGCGAACTGAGAACTTTCGGCAAGATAAAATATTTTCGTGAAAACAAATGTTCCGGCAAGACAAAATTTGGCAATGGCGCTTAGCGTGTGTTAGCAGAAGTAGCTAAAATCTACTTGAAACTTTGGCCGTGAGAAAGTCGGTAAATTGCTTGACTTTTGCCATATTAATAAGGTTTGATCCTGGATTCGCTGTTTGATAATCAATTATTGCGCTATTAACTAGTTCTTTCGCTTGATCAAATAAAGATTGATCTACATTAGACATGTTTACTGCTATAATTTCCTCTAAAGTTGGGATAGCTTTTCCCGCTAATAAACACATAGTTACTCTAGCAAGATGCAATTTAAAATTTGACAGATTATTTTTAATTATTGATTCTGGTATGGTTCGATGAAAATCGCTTGTTTTTTGTGCGACTAAACAACAATTTAAATACAACTTGTAGTTGAAAGCCTGACTGAAAATTCTATTATAGGTTACATCATCCTTTATAAGCGATGTGGGTTTAGACCTTGTAATATGTGGGTTTGTATATTCTTGAGTATCTGACCCCCCTGTTCCGATTTCATCTGACCCCCCTATTCCGGAGCTTTGACCCCCCTAAATGTTAGTAACATTCCGGAGGTCTGACCCCCCTGATAAAAATGTGGATACATACGGAAAGAATCGCCAGTTTTCCATCTAAAAAATGGACTGATGGCAAAACAAAAACGTATGGATCAAATCAAAAACCTGCTGCGCAATTACATGGCCAGTGGCTCGATCAAGGCCACCGCCCGACAGTTGAAAGTGTCCAAGAACACGGTTCGGGAGTATATTCGGCGCGCTGAAGCTTATTCAACCGATTTAGGTGTAGTCCTGGAACTAGATGAAGATGCCCTGAACCGAGTATTTTACGCGCCTGATAGCGGCCAGTCAAGCGCACGTTTTACGGTATTCGAACAACAGATCGAATCTTGGCTCAAAGAGCTGCGCCGGACAGGCGTTACGCGTGAGCTGCTCTGGCAGGAGTATCGGCTGGATCATCCCGACGGCTATGGCTACAGTCAGTTTTGCGAACACCTGCGTCGGCAGGTTGCTTATCGGGATCTGACATTGGCTTTAGAGCATGAGCCGGGCGAAGTGCTGATGGTGGACTTTGCGGGCAAGAAAATGGAGTGGGTTGATCTGCACAGCGGCGAAATTCACCCCTGCGAAATGTTGGTGGCGGTATTGCCTTTTTCCCAATATAGTTTTTGTATAGCCCTTCCGTCGCAAAGCCTGCCGGATTTTATTCATGGTTTGAACCAGTCCCTGCTGTTTTTGGGCGCTCTTCCCAAGGTGATCCTGTCGGACAATCTCAAGGCTTATGTAAGCAAGCCTGATCGCTACGAGCCCACCTTCACACAGTTGTGCGAGCAATTGGGCGCTCATTATCAACTTGACCTGCAAGCTGCGCGGGTTGCCACGCCCAAAGACAAGGCCAGCGTGGAAAATGCCGTCACACAGATGTACCGCCGTGTTTACGCACCATTGCGCCAGGAGGTTTTCCACAGCATCGAAGCTGTCAATGCGGCCATCCTTCGTCAGTTGGTGCGGCACAACACGCAGCCTTACCAGAAAAAAAGCGGAACAAGACAATC
>Ga0163148_10000278_pt1 | contig 69002 bp, 56 predicted proteins | sample OliLakLV19MP7P2_FD_148606 | JGI IMG/M metagenome (GOLD analysis project Ga0163148, IMG submission 148606) | Freshwater microbial mat bacterial communities from Lake Vanda, McMurdo Dry Valleys, Antarctica- Oligotrophic Lake LV.19.MP7.P2 | ecosystem: Environmental > Aquatic > Freshwater > Lake >... | reverse complement strand
CCCAAGGTACGTCGCCTTTTTCGTTTCGCCGCCACACACAAGATTTGAGGGTAGCCCGTCCGAGCCGCCATTCTGCACAAGTCATGCGCCCGCACCAAGCACATTGCCGCGCAAACCGCTTCCAGATGGACCGATAGCCAGCTCAGGTGCTCGCGAGCTCGCGCTGGCAGTCTGATAGCGTGCCTCGATGACTCCCTCCGGGGGCGGGTGATGTTCAAAAAAGACAATCGGCCGCCCTGCAGAAACAGAGCGGCCGATTACGTCCTGACCTGCGATCAGATCGAACTCGGCGTTCGATCACATCCATCGCATCCATCACATCGAGCGCCTTAGCGCGTCGTGCCGACGGCAGCGGTCGCGCCACGCGACGTGCGCGTGAGTTCGATTTCCATCATCTTGAATTCCTTGCCGCTCTTGGGATCAGTGCCGTGCATCTCCATGGTCCGCTTGTCGGCGCTGACGATGCGCTCGACTTCGCGCATGGTGGTCTGCTTCTTCGTGATCGGGCAGTGGTACGTAAACACCCACGTCATCGTCTTCTTGTCCGATGACAGCTCGCCCTTGCCGTTCATGATGCCGGTGCCACAGTTGTCGATCCAAGTCGACTGGAACGTCTTCGCGACGTTGTCATAACCATAGATGCCGAAGCCGTTGAACGGTCCCATACCCGGCATCTCTCCGGCCATCTCGCACTTCACGAATCGACCGTCCATCATGGGCGTCACCGTGGACTTGCACTCGCTCTTCTCCGGCTCGGCTTCCGGTGTCATCCACATGGTCGTCTTGCCGGTCCACACGCCAACGCCTTCGTTGAGGAAGGCGTGCATCGGACCCGGGGTGCCCGCTTCCATGCATGCCTGCATGTCGGCTTCCGTCATGCCCGGAGGAAGTTCCATCTTCTCGCCAGCCGGGTGCTTGTCGGTCGCGGTCGCGGGCGGAGTTTTCGGCGTCGTCTTCTTCGTGTCAGGAGTCGTCTGCGCAAAGGCGATCGATGCAGTCAGTGCGGTGATTCCAAGCAGAGTGACAGTGAGTCGGCGTGTCATAAAAAATCCTTTGAAAACTTACAGTTGAGTAGGCGCGCCGAATCGGCGCAGCTCGTGAAGGCGGATTGTACTTCGCACCCGCGGTACGTTCATGGCGCGATCACCCATGAATTCGCGCGACTCGCTGTTGGAACGCTCGTCGGGCCTCCGGGCGCAAGGCGTGGGCGGACAGGGCATTACTTCCGTCACTCGCCGGCCAACCCTCACACGCTCACGTTCCCGGGCCGCGCTTCCCGAGGCCACCCGCACGCGGGACGGTGGGTGTGGTCGGCGGTCGGCGCCGCATGCAGGTCATAACCGCACTTCGTGCACTGATGACGCTCCAGGCGACGCCGATAGCGCCAGCCGAGCAGGAGGTGCACATCGAATAAGAGCAGCCAGAACGGCACGACAATGCCAAAGAGAATGGCGCTTTCTCGCGACACATTGCGTGTGAAGAGTCCCGTGTGAAGCGGGACGGTAGACGAACTCGACGTCGTCGCGGCTCGCTGCGACCACGTCAGCAGGCGGGTGGCGTCGTCTGCGGCGAACACGGGCGTCTGGAAACCCCAACGGCACAGCATGACATGCAGGAAACACGCGCTGAGCGCCGAGGCGGCAGCGAGAAGCATGCGCTGGGATCGATTCACGCGGACAGCTCCCGCATGACTGCACGCCACTCAGACTGGGGCCAGACTGGAACAGGAGACTGGAACAGTTTGCGAGCGCGGCGCGACCTTTGGGCGGAGCACCTGACATCAATCATCCCGCTCCCTCGGTATCGTCTTCCAATCGACGGTCGCAGTCTCTGGTCGCAGTCTCTGCGACCCATGAATTATGCTTGAATGAAGGAGGGCCGCTGACATGCCAGTTCACATCACGATTCCTTTCGCCGCTTCGTTCGCGTTTTGCTGCGTTCTTGCCGCTCCGACGGTGCCGCCAGCTGCGGGACAGAGTGCGCGACAGACTGCGGAAGTGCAGGCCAAGCTGCAAGATCCGGAGTTCATCGCCCTTCGCCGTGAGCGCTGGCTCAAGACGATCCGGCTTCCCGGAACCGTGCAGGCAGCGCGGGCCGAAGGCGTCTCGGAGGGCGACATGAAGCAGGTGTTGAATGCGGCTCGGCGCCGCGGACTGCACGCTGCGGAGATGGCCGACATCGCGTCCGCGCAGCGGGATGCGATCCGGGCGCACGGCGCTGTCGACCGATCGGGCGCATTCGTCCAGTCAAAGCTCGACGAGGGACTGCGCGGTCGCGAACTCGCGGCCGCGATCCGCGAAGAGCACGTTCGACGAGGTCGGGGCGCGAGTGCCACGCAGAATCCAGGAAATCCAACCGATGCCGAACGGGCTGCGCGCGCGGCCAGGGTGCGCCAGTACGAGCAGGCGAAGGCGCGCGACCTCGAGCAGGCGAGACGCGAACGACAGCGCACACCATCGCGGGTCGATGAGGCAGGCGGCACCACGAAGAGCCGGGAACCGGCTGCGACGCCATCGCGACCCCAAACACGACCCCAAACACGACCACAATCGCGACCACAATCGCGACCACAATCGCGACCTCAAACGCGCCCCTCCACACCCACGAAGGGCTCGCCTCCCTCGCGACAGCGATGACGGAGATTCACCCATGAACACCAATCACAATTGGATGTTGGCAGTCGCACGTTTCGCCCTTGTGCCGGCGATCTTCGCGGGCTTTGCATGTTCAAGCGACAGTTCGACGTCGCGCCCTGCATCCGAGGTTTCGACTCCTCCGGTCGAGGAGCTGTCGGCACTGACGAGCGCGCAGCGCCTGAAGATTGACCGCGCCGTTGCGATGGCCAAGGCCATCGAGGCGAACCCTGACGCAGCTGACGAGATCCTCAAGCAGCACGGCATGACGGAGGAGGGCTTCGAAGACCTCCTTTTCGAGATTGCGGGCGACCCCGCCATGTCCCAGGCGTATCTCGATCTGCTTGGCGCGTAGCGGTCCAAGGCCCCCCCCCGGCCCGCGCTGATTTGTGTTTTGATGCGCGCCTGATCGCAAGACTCCGGCGCGGTTGTGACATCTGTTGTGTGCGACAGCGCGTCTGCGCGTCCCCCAATGGAGTCACACATGTCGTCACACATGTCCCGGCGAATCCGGTGCAGACCGCCGCCGCACAGTTCACGCAGCGGGACCTCGTTTCCGACGGAACGATTGCCGCCGAGCACGTCGATCCCAACCTCGTCAACGCGTGGGGCATCGTTCCAAATCCCACCGGCGTGCGGTGGGTGTCGGATGCGGCGACAGGGCGTTCGACGCTGTATGACGGCGAAGGGATGGCCAATTCACTTGTCGTCACGGTCCCGTCGGCGGCCGACCTCCTGGGTGGAGCGCCGACCGGCATCGTGTTCAACGGATCAAGTCAGTTCGTCGTCAGCTTCGGCTTTACGAGTGGCGCGGCGCGATTCATCGTCGCGGGCGAAGCTGGAACCATCTCGGGGTGGGCACCGGCAGTGCCAGCGCCGCCGCCCTCGACGATGGCAATTCTCATGGTCGACAATTCGCAATCGCACGCCGTCTACAAAGGTCTCGCGCTGGCGACGAGTGATCCCGCAGGGCCCGCGCGACTCTACGCGACCGACTTTCCCAACCGAAGCGTCCATGTATTGACCTCTCGGTAGCCGAACGCTGCGACCTTGACGGAAATGGCGCTGTGAACGCCGCGGATCTTGCGACACTGCTGGCTGCGTGGGAGGGAACAGTGAACGCGGCCGAAGTGATCAGGAGCGGGAATGCCTGAAAGGGTGCGGTCAGCAATCTGCGATTCGGCCACGGGCGATCCAAGCATGTTCGCGGGCTCGCGAAGAGACCCGCGCGGGTCTTTGACACCCGTGTCGTTTGCCGCGTTGTACGCGGATGCATTTCCGGCTCTGTGCTGCATCGCCGCAGGCGTTCTGGGTGAGCGCACGGGTGCCGACGATGTAGTGCAGGAGGCGGCCGTGTCGGCGTTGCAGAAGCTCGATCAGTTCGCGGCCGACACCAACTTCATCGCCTGGATGGGCCAGTTCGTCCGTTTCGGTGCGCTGAATACGGTGCGGCAACGCGTCCGACGAACGACGAAGGCGGCCGATCCAGCGCTCATGGACGCGGCGTTTGCCGCGCCGCTGGCTCCGTCGGAGCCGGTGCTCGACGCGTATGGCGAACTGACGCGCAATCAGGCGAGTTTCGATGACGGCGTCGTTCGCGCGCTCCGAACGCTCGATGCGACGGCCCGCACCTGCTTGCTCCTGCGTGCAGTCCTCGACATGTCGTATCACGAGATCGCAGCGGCCCTCAGCATTCCGGAAGGCACAGCCATGAGTCATGTGCATCGCGCCCGCGCGGCGATCCGCACGAAACTCGCCGACGCTCAGCCCGGAACGGAGGGAGGTTCACGTGGAAAGTGATCTGCCTCCGTCATCGAACGACATCGCGCTTGATGAACGCATTGATGCGGCGCTCAAGCGGCAGTTCGCGCCTCCGCCGGCTCGCGGGTTCAACGTGCCCGCCGTCGACACACCGGTTGTTGCCAGTGACGCCCCACCTGCTCGCAGCCGCGCGGTCTTGGGTGCCAACGTGGGTGCCAACGTGGGTGCCAACGTGGGTGCCAACGTGTGGAAAGTCGCAGCGATAGTGATGATCAGCGGAGGCATACTCCTGTACTGCGCTATCGGGATTCGAGACACCTTCTGGCCGCGGGAGAATCTGCCGTCACGCGAGCTTGCCACCGTCTACCGCGAGGTCATCAACGCCGGCTTCACACCGCAGTGGGTATGCGAGACCGACGAAGAGTTTGCCTCCACCATCGAATATCGCCACGGTCGTCGACTGCTGATGGAGCCTCTGCCTTCCGGGACGACGTGCGTGGGCATGTCGTACTCGCTCGCGATGAGTCCACGGAGCACGCTGATGCTCGGTCAGGTCGGCGAACATCGCGTCGTCGTCTTCATCGACCGCGCGTTGTACGACCGCCGCGACACAATGCCGGAGGCGTCCGGCCTGCATCTCTTCAAGCGTGTGATTGGTGATCTGATTCTGTACGAAGCGTCGCCGCTGGAAGCGCCGGTGTTTCTGCCCTTGATTTTTGATCCAGCTGCGCGAGGGGAACCAGCCGCGCACCGTCAGTCCGGATGACCGGCGTCAAGCAGACCACGCGCCCGCACACGGCGCAGTGTTCGCGATCTGTCGAAGATGCAGCGCGTCGTGCGCAGTCCATGCTGCGAGCAGGTCGCCCCCACTGAGCAGTCTACAAGTCGCCCTTGACCGGTCGATCCCGCAGGGACACACTGCTGCGCATGCCGAGCCCCAACAAACCGAGCCCCAACAAACCGAGCCCCAACAAACCGAGCCCCAACAAACCGAGCCCCAACAAACCGATCAAGGCGAAGAGCGTCGCAGACTACCTCGCGCGGCTCCCGGCAGACCGCCGCGCCGCGATCGATGCAGTGCGCGCTGTCATTCTGAAGAACCTCGGCAAGGGCTACGAAGAGGGTTTGACGTACGGCATGATCGGCTATTACGTGCCGCACAGCCTGTTCCCGGCGGGCTACCACTGCGATCCGACGATGCCGCTCCCGTTTGCAGGCCTCGCCTCGCAGAAGAATCACATGTCCCTGTACCTCAACTGCTCATGTGGAGACGTTGACGCGGAATGGTTTCAAAAGGCCTGGGCGAAGTCAGGGAAGAAGCTCGACATGGGCAAGAGCTGTATCCGGTTCAAGAAGGTGGACGACTTGGCGCTCGACGTGATCGGCGAAGCGATCCGGCGTCAGCCCGTCAAGCGCTACATCGAGCAGTACATCGAGACTCTCGATCGCACCGCCAAGACCTCGCCGGCGGAACGGCGCACTGCTGCGAAGAAGGCGGTCGTAAAGAAGATCTCCAAAAGGTCACCGCCTGTGACCGCGAAAGCGGCGACGAAGCGTGCGTAGCGCGCCGCTGATGAGGAACGGCCCCTTTCTTATCCGCCCTGTGAGTAAAGAAGGAATGAGCGGAAGTCGGCGGCATGCGCGGAGAACCGTTGATTCGGAGGCCGACTCAAGACCCCGCAATCCCGTGCCGATACTCCCTCACAGCGTCCGCCCAGCGTGGCGACGGAGCGTTGCCGTACCGAGCCATCTTTGTGCCGACTTCTCGTCTTCGAACATGCATCGAACCGGCCCTGATCCTGCTGCTGTGCGGCGCGGGGATCATGGCGCTGCTGACATCCATGTGGCCCGGTGCGGATCCGACCGATCGTACTGTGGAATGCGCTCTGCTCATGGCGGTCCTCGCCGGTCCGCTCATCGTGTGGAGACTCGCGCGTCGATCGACACGAACCATCATCTTCATCACGATCACCGTGCTGCTGACCGGTGCCGGGTTCTCGGCGATTGCCTGGGACTTGGCGCGGACGCAGATTCGCGACCAGGCCCAAACCGAGTTTGAAAAGCTCACCGATCGGCTGCGGGGTGACGCCGAGCGCCGCATCAACCTTCCGCTATACGGACCCAAGGGCGCGCGCGGGGCCTACGCCGCCAGCAAGCTGCTCGATCGAGCGGAGTTTCGTGCCTACGTGGAGTCGCGCGATCTGGCCAACGAGTTCCCTGGCGTGCTCGGCATCGGCTTTATTCAGCGAGTGATGCGCCACGATCTCGATGCGTTCGTCGCTGCCGAGCGCGCTGACGACGCGCCCGAGTTCACCGTGCGGACGACAGGCGACGCCGCCGATCTGTTCATCGTGAAGTTTATCGATCCGCTCGAGCAGAACCGCTCCGCGTGGGGATACGACGTCGGCTCGGAAATCACGCGGCGGATTGCGATCGAACGGGCGATGCGAACCGGCCAGCCGACGCTGACCGCATGCATCAGGCTGGTGCAGGACGAGCTCGACCGCGCGGGCTTTCTGTACCTGGTCCCGATCTATCGGCAGGGATCGAAACCGATGACAGCAGCGGAGCGCGAGGAAGCGCTCGTGGGTCTGACGTACGCAGCGTTGCTCACCGATGACATTTTCGCGGACGCCATCAAACTCGCAGACGGCCGACTCGACGTCGAGGTCCATGACGAGGGCTCGCCTGCGGGCAGCAGCCTGCTGTTCAGCGCCGTGGAAGAACGAGCATCTGCGCCCGACGATTCCCCCCCCGGCATGTTTGCGGATGTGAAGTATGTCCATGTCGGCGGCCGCACATGGACAATGTCGTTCCGCACGACTGCGGCGTTTGAGCAAGCTCCCGATCGAGCGTCGCCGGTCATCACGGCACTGCTCGGCCTGCTGGTGAGCGCGGCACTTGCGACACTGGTGTGGTCGCTGGCCCGCGGCCGCGAACGCGCCTTGCCGCTCGCGCAGGAAATGACGAAAGAGCTTCGCATCAGTGAAGCGCACGCGCATCGGGCCCGCGCGGAAGCAGAGCGCGATGAGCGCCGCTTCCGGACGCTGGTCGAAGGGGCCGATGTCATTGTGTGGGAGTATGACTCCGCGCTCTCGGCGTTCACGTACGTTTCGCCCCAGGCTGCGAAACTCGGCCACCCGCTCGAGCGGTGGCTCGTTCCAGGATTCTGGCACGAGGCGTTGCATCCCGACGATCGCGATGCCGCCATTGCGTTCTGCGCGGCGCAGGTGGCGGCCGGCAGCGATCACCGCTTCCAGTACCGCATGCTGCGCGCGGACGGACGGTCGGTCTGGATGGACGATTTCGTATCGCTCGAACGGGCCCCGGGATCAACGCCGATTCTTCGCGGTGTCCTCGTTGACATCACGCAGCGGAAGCAGAATGAAGAAGCGCTCGTCCAGGCACGTGTCGCCGCCGATGCGGCGAACAACTCCAAAAGTCAATTCCTGGCGAACATGAGCCATGAGATTCGCACGCCGCTCACTGCCATCCTTGGCTACGCCGACCTCCTGCGCGACGACAGCACTCTGGACATGGAACCGCAGCAGCGCCTGCAGACGATCGACACCATCCGCGGAGCGGGTCAGCATCTGCTCACCGTCATCAACGACATCCTGGATCTCTCAAAGATCGAAGCCCGGCTGCATGACCGTGGAGACGATTCCGACATCGATCGTCGACATCCTGCAGGAGATCGAGAGTCTCATGGGTCCGCGCGCCGCAGGCAAGGGCGTCGCGCTGTCGTTCAAGCTGCTGACACCGATACCCAACAAGGTGATGAGTGATCCGACCCGTCTGCGCCAACTGCTGCTCAACATTGTCGGCAATGCGACGAAGTTCACCGACATCGGCAGCATCACCGTCACGATCGGGGCAGAACTTCGCGAGAACATGCCACGCATAGCCATTGCCGTCGAGGACAGCGGCGTCGGCTGCGCGGTCGAGGATGCGGGGCGGCTCTTCAAACCCTTCACGCAGGGCGATGCGAGCGTGACGCGCAAGCACGGCGGAACAGGCCTCGGTCTCGTGATCTGCCAGCGACTCGCCGAGCTGATGGGCGGCAGCGTGCGCCTCGCGTGGACCGTCAAAGGCAAGGGCTCCTGCTTCCGCATTGAGATTCCGCTGATTGCCGCAGAGGGTGCGGTGATGATCGCCACGTACAACGCGATCCACGACGAACAGCGGGCGCCCGCAGCCAAAGGCTCGGTGATGCTGTCCGGCCGCATACTGCTCGCGGAAGATGGACCGGACAATCAGCGGCTGATCTCGTTCCATCTCCGCAAGGCAGGCGCCCACGTGGACATCGCGGAGCATGGCATCCAGGCGCTCGAGATGATTGCGCGGTCCATCACGGATGGTCGACCGTACGACCTTCTGCTCTCTGACATGCAGATGCCTGAAATGGACGGCTACACACTGGCTCGGACACTTCGCACGCGCGGCAGCACCCTCCCGATCATCGCTCTGACCGCCCATGCGATGGGCGAGGACCGCAGGAAGTGCATCGAAGCTGGGTGCGATGATTACGCGACCAAGCCCATCGACCAATGCTCGCTGCTGGCGATGTGCGGCCGCTGGATCCGTCCGACCGACGGCATGACACCGCGCACACGCGCGGCGTGAACCGCGCGTTCAAAAAAAAGCTGGAACTGCCCACCGTCGGCTGATCGCTGCGGTACCGGCTTGGGCCGCACGAACACAGCGGTCGACAGTTCGGGACGCGGCCCGTCGAGCCCGTAACGCTTGGCAAATGCGCGGAAGAGCATACCGATCTGTTCAGGGATGTGCCCTTCGCCACGCATGCGCACGCCGGGCCGCGCGTCATACAGATCGCTGCGTCGCGCCTGGCGCAGGAGGCTCTCGATGTGTGCGGCGCGATCGGGGAGTCGATGTCGGGCGAGATGCGCGAATCGATGTAGTTGATGACCTTGCGCGCCCGGTCGGGATGCACGTGCGTCGCGACGCAGACTCCGTCCGGATGTTCCTCCGCCACCCGGTCCAGCTCCTCGCCCAAGATCTGAAGATGCGCGGTGTCGAAGCGATTGCCCGGATTGGTATCGGCGGCAATGGCCTCGGACGCGCAACGGTCCTGAACGGTCGGAAGTCATCACCGGACTATGACCCGAACATTGACGATGGCCGCCGCAGAGCTGCCGGGCGCCTCTGATTCATCACCGCGCGCTGCTGAGTGCGCAACGTGGGTGTGCTGAATGCAGCCATGAATGCAGCTCGGCGCGTCGGGCGATCCCCTTACGCGGTGCGCCGGAGAGCTCATGCCGCCCTCATGCTAGTGCTTGAAGCGTCCAAGCGCAAAGCGTTGCGCGTGGTACTCTTGGCCCCCGTGACGGGCGCGCGTGCGGCAATCAACAAATTCGCGAATGCGGCTGTGGAGCGGGTGATAGTGTACCCATGGTCGGTGGGCCTTGCTAGAGGCGTCGACCGCACGACGCTGTGCTGATCCATGCTTACGGAGCGTTGCGGATGAAAACTGAGCGGAGTACCGACGTGAAAACCCCGGAGAATGTCGTCTCCACAGGTGGCATCGCAGGGCTCGCCGCCTCGCAGCCCGACAGCGTCGCGGCAGAGATGCGCGAGTTGCTCACGGCACTGCAGGCCGTCGATAATGGCGACTTCTCGGTGCGGCTGCCCGGGCATTGGACAGGACTCGGCGGAAAGATCGCCGACACGTTCAACTCGATCGTCGCCGCGAACGCGGGGATGGCGAAGGAACTGGACCGAGTCGGCGAGATGGTCGGACGCCAGGGCAAGACGAGGCAGCGCGCCAGGCTCGGCGGGCAGACCGGTGCCTGGGTCGACATGGAAGGGTCGCTCAACAATCTGATCGATGACCTCCTGCGTCCGACGGAGGAAGTCACGCGCGCGATCGCAGCGGTCGCCCAAGGCGATCTGGTGCAGACCGTGCGACTCGATGTCGATGGTCGACCGCTGCAAGGCGAGTTCATGCGATCGGCGACGCTCGTCAACACGATGATTCATCAGCTGGCGGTGTTCACATCCGAAGTGACGCGCGTCGCACGCGAAGTCGGAACCGACGGCAAGCTCGGCGGCCAGGCGGTGGTCCCCGGCGTCGCGGGAACATGGAAGGATCTCACCGACAACGTCAACTCGATGGCCGGCAACCTCACCGCGCAGGTGCGCAACATCGCCGAAGTCGCAACCGCCATCGCAGGCGGCGATCTGTCGAAGAAGATCACAGTCAACGTCAGCGGTGAGATTCTCCAGCTGAAGGAAACCATCAACACGATGGTCGATCAGCTGAACGCGTTTGCAGGCGAAGTGACGCGCGTGGCGCGCGAAGTCGGTACCGAAGGGAAGCTCGGCGGCCAGGCAGTCGTGCGTGGCGTCGCGGGCACTTGGAAGGATCTCACCGACAACGTCAACTCGATGGCAGGCAACCTGACCGCGCAGGTGCGCAACATCGCCGAGGTGACGACCGCGGTCGCGCAGGGCGACCTGTCCCGCAAAATCACCGTCGACGTGCAGGGCGAAATTCTCGAGCTCAAAAACACCATCAACACGATGGTCGATCAGCTCAACGCGTTCGCAGGCGAAGTGACGCGCGTTGCACGCGAAGTCGGTACTGAGGGCAAGCTCGGTGGCCAGGCCCGCGTCCCGGACGTCGCCGGTACGTGGAAGGATCTCACCGACAACGTCAACTCGATGGCCGGCAACCTCACTGCCCAAGTGCGCAACATCGCGGAAGTGGCGACGGCCGTGGCGCAGGGCGATCTGTCGCGCAAAATCACCGTCGACGTGAAGGGCGAGATTCTTCGGTTGAAGGAAACGCTCAACACGATGCTCGATCAGCTGAACGCGTTCGCTTCCGAAGTGACCCGCGTGGCGCGCGAAGTCGGTACGGAAGGCAAGCTCGGCGGCCAGGCGCAGGTGCCCGGCGTCGCCGGCACCTGGAAGGGTCTTACCGACAACGTCAATTTCATGGCGTCCAATCTGACCGCGCAGGTGCGCAACATCGCGCAGGTCACGACGGCCGTCGCAGGCGGCGACCTTTCACGCAAGATCACGGTCGACGTGAAGGGCGAGATTCTCGAACTGAAGAACACCATCAACACGATGGTCGATCAGCTGAACGCCTTTGCCGGTGAAGTGACGCGCGTCGCACGGGAAGTCGGTACCGAAGGCAAGCTCGGCGGCCAGGCGTTCGTGCGCGAAGCGAGCGGCGTGTGGAAGGATCTCACAGACAACGTCAACTCGATGGCGGGCAACCTGACTGCGCAGGTCCGCAACATCGCGGAAGTCGCGACCGCGATTGCAGGCGGCGACCTTTCGAAGAAGATCACCGCCGACGTGCGCGGCGAAATTCTGCTGCTGAAGGAAACGCTGAACACCATGGTTGATCAGCTGCGTTCCTTCGCCGCCGAAGTGACGCGCGTCGCGCGCGAAGTCGGCACGGACGGGAAGCTCGGCGGACAGGCTGTTGTTCCCGGCGTCGCCGGCACGTGGAAGGATCTGACCGACTCCGTCAACGCGATGGCAGGCAACCTCACGGCTCAAGTGCGCAACATCGCGGAAGTGACGACGGCGGTCGCCCGCGGTGATCTCTCCAAGAAGATCACGGTCGACGTGAGCGGAGAGATTCTTCAGCTGAAGGAAACCATCAACACGATGGTCGATCAGCTGAACGCGTTCGCCGCCGAAGTGACGCGCGTGGCGCGTGAAGTCGGTACCGAAGGCAAACTCGGTGGGCAAGCCGAAGTGCGCGGGATGGCGGGCACGTGGAAGGATCTCACCGACAACGTGAACGTCATGGCGGCGAACCTGACGGAACAGGTGCGCGGCATCGTCAAGGTCGTCACCGCGGTGGCGAACGGCGACTTGAAGCAGAACCTCACGGTGAACGCGAAGGGCGAAGTTGCGGCGCTTGCTGAAACCATCAACAACATGACGGAGACGCTCGCGATCTTCGCGCAGCAGGTGACCACCGTTGCACGCGAAGTCGGCGTCGAAGGCCGTCTCGGCGGCCAGGCCAACGTGCCGGGCACTGCGGGCACGTGGACGGATCTTACCGGCAACGTGAACCTCCTCGCCGCGAACCTGACGACGCAGGTACGCGCGATTGCCGAAGTGGCGACTGCGGTCACGAAGGGCGACCTTACGCGATCCATTCAGGTCCAGGCGCGCGGCGAGGTCGCGGAGCTGAAGGACAACCTGAACACGATGATCAGCAATCTCCGTCTCACGACGGATCGGAACACGGAACAGGACTGGCTCAAGACCAATCTCGCGCGGTTCACCAACATGCTGCAAGGGCAGCGCGATCTGGTGAACGTCGGCAAACTGCTGCTCTCGGAGCTTGTTCCGCTGGTCCACGCGCATCAAGGCCTGATCTACCAGATGGATTCGGAAGCGGATGAGGAGCTGCGGCTTCTCGCCAGTTACGGAAACTCCGGTGAGCTTGGATATCCCGAACGTCTCCACATCGGCGAGGGGTTCGTCGGACAGTGCGCCGTCGATCGCCGGAGCATTCTCGTCACGAATGTGCCGCGCGACACCGTGCCGATCGGTTCCGTGCTGTTTCAGGCGCTCCCCCGCAGCGTCGTCGTATTTCCCGTGGTGTTCGAGGGCCAGTTGAAGGCGGTCGTCGGCATCGCATCACTCAATGATCTCGCGCCCGCCCACCTTTCCTTCCTCGAACAGCTGACCGGCAGCATCGGCATTCTGTTGAACAGCATCGAAGCCACGATGCAGACGGAAGGCCTGCTCAAACAGTCGCAGCAGCTCGCCGCCGAGCTGCAGACACAGAAGCGCGAACTGCAGCAGACCAATGAGCAGCTCGCGCAGAAGGCGCAGCAGCTGGCAGAGCAGAACGTTGAAGTCGAACGCAAGAATCGCGAGATTGAACAGGCGCGCGGCGCGCTCGAAGAAAAGGCCGCCGAGCTCGCGCTTACATCGAAGTACAAGTCAGAATTCCTCGCGAACATGTCCCACGAGCTGCGCACGCCGCTCAACAGCATTCTCATCCTCGGCCAGCAACTCGCCGACAATCCCGACAGCAATCTCTCGCCGCGCCAGGTGGAGTTCGCACGGACGATTCACTCAGCAGGAACCGACCTGCTCAATCTCATCAGCGACATCCTCGACCTGTCGAAGATCGAATCGGGAACGGTGTCCGTCGAAGCCGACGAGGTTCACTTCACCGCGCTCGTGGACATGGTCGGACGGGGCTTCCGCCACCTTGCGGAAAGTCGTCCGCTCACGTTCGGCGTCGACCTCGATCCGAACCTCGGCCGCGGCATCGTGACCGACTCCAAGCGGCTGCAGCAGGTGCTGAAGAACCTGCTCTCCAACGCATTCAAATTCACCGAGGCGGGCGAAGTTCGCCTGAAGGTGGCGCGCGCCGACGGCGGATGGAGCCTCGACCATCCGACGCTTTCCGCGGCCGGCACCGTTGTGTCATTTGAAGTGGGTGACACCGGCATCGGCATTCCGGCCGAGAAGCAGAAGATCATTTTCGAGGCGTTCCAGCAGGCCGACGCGGGCACCAGCCGCAAGTACGGCGGCACAGGTCTCGGGCTCGCCATCAGCCGCGAACTCGCTCATCTGCTGGGTGGCGAGATCCAGCTCCGCAGCACGCCGGGTGTCGGCAGCACATTTACGCTGTATCTGCCGATTCGATACGCCGGACCCACCGCGAGGAGCGTCAGCGCGCCGCCCGCGCGCCACCCGGGGCGCGGCGAGGAGCGACTGCCCGACCGCCCCGTTGAGCAGGTGCTGGACGACCGCAACTCGCTGCAACCGGAGGAGTCGTGCCTGCTCGTGGTGGAAGACGACGCACACTACGCCCGCGTGCTCCTGGACCTTGCGCGCGACGCGGGTTTCAAGGTGCTCATCGCGCATCGCGGTGCAGATGCGCTCGTCTTGGCGCGACAGTACCTTCCGGCGGCCATCTCGCTCGACATCTTCCTCCCCGACATGCTCGGATGGTCGGTGCTCAACCAGCTCAAGCAGGATCCGACAACCCGGCACATTCCTGTGCAGATTGTCACGCTGGACGAAGATCGTCAGCACGGTCTCGCACGCGGCGCCTTCTCATTCGTCACCAAACCAACCACGCCCGATGGCCTGCTCGACGCACTGAAGAAGATGAAGCGCTACGCGGCGCCGCGCCGCCGCAAGCTGCTGGTGGTCGAGGACAACTCCCATAAGCAGATGAGCATTCGTGAGCTCCTGGGCACGGAGGACATTGACATCGAGTTCGCGAGCACAGGCCGAGAGGCGCTCGGAGCGCTCCGCAAGGAAATGCACGACTGTGTGGTGCTCGATCTGCGGCTGCCAGACATGACCGGATTCGAAGTGCTCGACGAAATGCGGGGTGACGATGTCCTGCGCGACATTCCCGTGATTGTCTTCACCGGCAAGGCGTTGTCCCCAGACGAGGATGCGCAGCTGCACACGCTCGCGCGGAGTGTCGTTGTCAAGGGCGTCGAGTCGCCAGAGCGGCTCTTCGACGAGACGTCCCTCTTTCTGCACCGTGTCATTGCGGATCTCCCCCCCGCCAAGCAGCAGATGCTTGATCGGCTCCATCGCTCGGACGACCATCTTGTGGGCAAGCGGGTGCTCGTCGTCGATGATGACGTCCGCAACATCTTCGCACTGAGCAGCGTGCTCGAGCGGCGCGGCATGGAGGTGCTCACCGCCAGTACCGGCCGCGAGGCGATCGAGAAGCTCGAAGCAACCTCCGACGTGGCAATCGTGCTGATGGACATCATGATGCCCGAAATGGACGGTTACGAGACGATGCGGGCCATCCGCGCCGCCACTGACTTTGCGCGGCTGCCAATCGTGGCCCTGACCGCAAAGGCGATGAAGGGTGACCGTGAAAAGTGCCTCGAAGCGGGAGCTTCCGATTATCTTGCCAAGCCTGTCAACACTGAGCAGTTACTGTCTGTGCTCCGCATGTGGTTGCACCGATAGCCAAGGGATCCTCTCGTGAAGCCGCGGACGAAGGTCAACATTCTGCTCGTCGACGATCAGCCCTCCAAGCTGCTCAGTCTCGAGACAGTATTGGCCGAACTTGGCGAGAACGTGATTCAGGCGAACTCCGCTGATGAAGCACTGAAGCATCTGCTGTCGAACGACATCGCGGTCGTGCTGGTTGACGTGTGCATGCCGAAAATGGACGGATTTGAACTTGCTGAACTGATCCGCGCCCATCCTCGTTTCGGCCGTACCGCGATCATCTTCATTTCGGCGGTGCAGCTCACGGACGCCGATCGTGTGCGCGGCTACGACCTTGGCGCAGTCGACTACATTCCGGTGCCGATCGTCCCTCAGGTGTTGCGGGCGAAGGTCGCGGTCTTCACTGACCTCTACCGCTCGACCCGGGAGCTTGAACGGGTCAACCGCGATCTCGAAGAGCGTGTCGCTGAACTCGACACGTCCAATGAACGCCTGCGCTTTGCTGATCGCATGGCGACAATCGGAACGCTTGCCGCCGGGCTCGGTCACGACATGGGCAACCTGCTGCTTCCCGTTCGGCTGCGCCTCGACACGCTCGAAGCGATGGCGCTTCCCGTCGGCGCCCAAGACGATGTTGCGGCGATTCGCAAGGCGGCGGAGTACCTGCAGCGCCTCGCGAGAAGCCTTCGATTGCTGGCACTCGATCCCGAAAGCACGCCGAACGGCACCGCCGAACCGACCGAACTTGCGCAGTGGTGGCGGGAAACGGAAGGGATGATCCGTAACGGCGTGCCGCGCCATATCTCGCTGTGCGCCGAGATTCGCGATCGATTACCGGCCATGCGGATCGACAAGGCGGGACTGACGCAGATCGTGTTCAACCTGGTTCAGAATGCTGGTGACGCGCTCAAGAACGGCACGGATGGTCGGGTCGTCGTCGCGGCCGGGCATTCGCCAGGCGCTGATACGGTCTGGCTTTCCGTTTCGGATAACGGACCGGGCCTGAGCGAAGAGGCCAAACGCCGCTGTTTCGAGCCCTTTTTCACGACGAAGACACGTGAATTCGGAACTGGCCTTGGGCTCGTCCTGGTTGTCGGACTCTTGAAGCGCGCGAAAGGCACGCTGCACATCGAGACGTCTCCCGGGAACGGCGCCGTGTTCAAACTCGAGTTTCCCATCGCGCCGCGCGCGCACACAGGATCAGACGTGCGCCCCTCGGGGCGCCGAGGCGTCGCCGTCGTGACACTCGCAGATCAGCGCATGGTCGCGCACGTGCGGTCCGTGCTCAATCTGCTTGAGTTCGACGTGCGCTCCGAAGCGCCGAACGGAGAAGGCGGCAGCGTCGATCTGTGGATCCTCGAAGGCGGATCGCATGACTGGGTGAATGCTGCGAACGACTTTGTCAACGCACGGCCGAACCGGCGCGCCATCGTGATCGGCGGCGATCCATCCGTGCCGCGCGATGCCGATCGTATTGTCTGTCTTGAGCAGGCGATCAAGCCATCCAATCTTCGTTCGCGCATCACCAGTGCACTCTCCCTCCAACCATCCTCAACTGGAAGGCAAGTTTCGACATGAGCAATCCTGAGAAACGTCCGTTGCGCGTGTTGTGTGTCGACGACAACGAGCTGATGGCCGACGCCTTGCGCCGTCGCTTTGATCAGGAATCGGCGCTTGCATGGGAAGGCACCGTCACGCAAGGCTCGCTCGCATATGACCGGATTTTGGAAGTGCGGCCCGACATCGTGCTGATGGACATCGACATGCCGAACGTCGACACGTTCACGATCGTGGAACGGCTTTACTGCGAGGTGCCGGAGATCCGCGTGCTGATGTTCAGCGGACACGTGAGTCCCAAGGACATTGATCGCGCCTTGGACTGCGGCGCGTGGGGCTACCTCTCTAAGAACGACGACGTCACGAAGCTGATCGACGCGATCACGCGCGCCGGACGCGGAGAGCTCGTCTTCAGCTATGAGGTCGACGCGGTGCGTGGCAACCGCTGACTGCTCCGCTTCTTGTTAACAGGCGCGGGGGTAACAGGCGCGGTCAACGCCTCCGCGTCCGGCAAGCCCTGCTCGATCGAGAAGTAGCCGGGCCACACGTCGCCGCGCAGCGATCGCAGGCGCGAGGGCACCGTGTGCACGGTCCATGCATCGCCGCTCGCCACATCGCCCAGTTCTGTCCAGCGGATCGGCGTGGCCACCGCCGCCCCCGGCCGCGCTCGTGTTGAGTACGGCGCGATCGACGTCGCGCCGCGCGCATTCCGCAGGTAGTCGACGAAGATGCGCCCGGTGCGCCGCGCCTTGCTCATCACCGCTGTGTAGCGCTCGGGTTCATGCGCTTCGAGGGTCCGCGCGACGGCTTCGCAAAACGTTCGAACCTCGTTCCATGTCGGATGAACGATCGGACGCTTTGTCGGCGAACGAGTGAGCGGCGCAACCACATGCAGCCCCTTCCCGCCGGATGTCTGCACGAAACTCTTCATACCGGCTTCCTTCAGCAACCCGCGCACGAGTAACGCAGCGTCGGTGACACGCTTCCATGGAACGTCAGGACCCGGATCAAGATCGAAGACGAGCCGATCGGGGCGTTCCACGTGGTCCGCGTGGCAACCCCACGTGTGAATCTCGAGCGTTCCCATCTGCACGAGCGCCACGAGCCCCGCAGCATCGGCGCCCGTTCCATCGATGACGGCGTAACGGCCCTTCGATGTCTTCTCAGCGATTGTGACTTCGGACAGTCCGGTCGGCGGTGCGGTCGTCAAGTGCTTCTGGAAGAAACACCCTTCCCCGCTGCCGCGCGGACAGCGCACGAGCGTCAACGGTCGGCCTTGTACGTGCGGCAACATCCACTTCGCCACAGCGACGTAGTACTCGGCCAGCATTCTCTTCGTGACGTTGTCTGCTGGATACACCACGCGATCAGGATTGGAAACGGCGATGCCGGCAACAACGAGCTTGGCATCGGCCGTCGCCGATTTCGCCGCTCCGCGCGCCAGCGGCGCAGGCTTCTTCGTCTTCATCGCTATCTCGCTTTCACGCACGATATCCTTGGCGGGCTTGTCTTCGCGAAGGCCGCGGAACACGGGATGACGCAGCCTCCCGTCACTGGTCCACTCGCTGAACTCCACTTCGGCAACCAGCACAGGATCAACCCACGTCGCACCGCGGGTTTCAGCCGCAGTTGCTTTCGCCATCGGCGCGAGTGGTGACGTTGAGCGCCGAACGGCTCGCAACCGCTTCGCCAGATTCTTCAGCGCCGCGTCCGCGAAGCCGGTTCCCACTCGACCGCTGTACACGAGGTCGCCGTTCTCGTAGTACCCGAGCAGCAGCGCACCGAAGCCCGCGCGCGTACCTTCAGGCGGCGTATAGCCGACAATCACAAACTCCTGTCGGCGATTGCATTTCACTTTCAACCATGTCCGAGTACGTCCGCTGACGTAGCGACTGTGAAGCTGCTTCGACACCACGCCTTCGAGCGCCGCTCCGCACGCTTTGTCATGCAGGAGCGCGCCATGGCCGACCACGTGATCGCTGTACACCAACGGACATCCGCTGGTGCCGCTCGCTTCGGCAAGAGCTTCCGCAAGCAGGGTTTTCCGATCGAGGAGCGTCGCGGCCGTCAGATCAAACCCCTCGCAATACGGAAGATCGAACAGATGCAGCTGCAGGCGCGGGTGATGTCCAGCCTTGATGGCGCCTTGCAGCGCCTGAAAACTCGAGCGTCCTTTCGCATCCACGACGACGAGCTCTCCGTCGACGATCGCGGAACGAAACGGCAGCGTCGCGACGGAGTCGACCACGACCTGCAGCCGATGTGTCCAGTCGACACCGCTTCGCGTCATGATGCGCACGGCGCGATCATGCGCGCGATCGATCAGCGCGATGATGCGATACCCATCCAGTTTGATTTCATGCAGCCATTCATCGCCCTTCGGCACTTGCGCCGTCAACGTCGCGAGCTGCGGCGCAAACGAGCTGAGCATGCGATGGGCCCGCGCCCCCTTGATCACGGCCGCGCGACGACCCAGGTGCGGCGCCGATGCCGCGCGTTTCGGTTTCTTCTCGCGTTTGTGGGTGACTTTGTCCGGAGGGGCGCCGCCTGCGATCTCCTGCATCGTGCGCTCCGTCACGACGCTTGTGTCGTGCGCATCGATGGCGTCAACGGCACCCGACGCGAGCGCCTCCTCGTCCTTCGACTTGATGAGCAGCCAGTTCTTGCCGCCGGCTCCTTCCGTTCGGACCAGCGACCACGCGCCGCGCAGCCGCTTGCCATCCAGCCGCACACGAAGCCGCCCGCGCTCATAGGCCTGCCGTGCCGACTCGCCCTTCTCAACGATCGGCTGCCACGTGCCCTCATCCCAGACCATGACCGTCCCGCCGCCGTACTGGCCTTTCGGAATCGTTCCTTCGAAGGACGCGTACTCGAGCGGATGATCTTCGACATGCACCGCGAGCCGCCGCTGCCGTGGATCGAGACTGGGGCCCTTCGGCACCGCCCAGCTCTTGAGCACTCCATCCATCGCGAGTCGGAAGTCGTAGTGCAAATGACTCGCGGCGTGCTTCTGAACCACGAACGAGTGCCGCGACTTCGATGCACCAGCGCCACCTGCAGGCTCGCTCGTCACGTTGAAGTGACGCTTGCGCCGATACGGTTCCAGTTCAGCGATCGCTGCGTGAGCACGGCTCATTGGGCGCTGAGCAAAGTCATGCCGTGCGGCGGCGACGATCCGGCGCGCGCGACGATTCTCGCGCGGCTGTCTTGCGAGCGGGCTTGCGCGGCTCGCCGCGTGACGCTGTCACAGGCGGCGCCTTCTCTTCGCGTCGACCGCGTCGCGTTTCGGATTCCGCTTCCTTCAGACTCCGCTTCAGCGCGTCCATAAGGTTGTAGACGGGCGGAACATCGTCGCTGGCCGTCGCCGGCGTGACGATTTCCTCGCCCTCCGACTTCCGCTCGATGAGCTCCTGCACGTCGTGCCGGAACGTGTCCTCGAATGCGGTTGGATCGAAATCCTGGTCGAGCGCCTTGATGAGCTGTTCGGCGACCTTCAGTTCTCGCGACGGTGCCTTGAGTTCGCGCGACGATCCTGCCTTGCTCGCGAGTTTCTTGCGAACCGGCTTCGAGTCCTCCGGTCCGGGATCGAGCGCATCGGGCTCCAGCACCTCGTCGTGGTAATACAACGTATGAAGTACCACAGTGCCGTTGCGCGATCGTACGACCGCGAGGTTTTCGCGATTCCGCATGACGAATCGCACGACAGCCGCACGGCCGCTCTGCTCCATCGCCGCCGTCAACAGCGCGTACGCTTTCTCTCCGCCCTCATCGGGCAACAGGTAGTACGAGCGATCGTAGTACACCGGGTCGATCTGTTCGATTGCCACGAACTGCTCAACGTTCATCACTCGTCCGCCCTGAGGGCGGAGCGATGCGAGTTCGTCGCCTTCAAACATGACGTAGCGCCCGGGACTGATTTCGACGCCTCGCGCAGCCTCGCGATATTCATACTCTTGGCCGGTCTCCGGGCAATACAGTTTCTGCCGAAGTCGGCAGCTGCCGTCGGGGGTCATCAGATGAAACTGCACGTTTTGTTCGCGCACGGCCGGCAACAGTCGTACCGGCACATTCACCAGGCCGAAACTGATTGAACCACTCCAGATGGAACGAGCCATTGCGGTCTCCTGTTGAGGGGCTGCGTGCAGAGATCACCGGCGAACGCGGCATCTGTCTGCTGTCGGGCGCGGCGCAGTCTGGCCTGCAAACGGTCCGCTCTCTGATTCTGCGAGCTGGCGCAGGCGCTGAAGCGCCTCACCGACCAGTGCGCTCGCCTCCAGTTCAAACGCTGACCCGCTGGAGCCGAGCGTGTCTCCCGGTGGTACGTACTCGATTACGATGCGCACTTCCGTGCCGCGCGGCAACGCGCGGAAATGGATGGATCCGGCGTTTTCGGTATCAGCTTCCCCTATGGAGCGCCAAGCGATCAATTCGTCGGATCGATCATTGATGACTTCTGATGTCCATGAGTATTCAATGCCCCCAGGCGTACGAACGGTCCAGCGCGATGTCCGATTATCAATCACGGTCACCTCCTCAATCTGCCGGAGGATTCGCGGAATGTTTCGAACATCACGCCATACTGCGTACAGCGCCTGTGGAGAGCGGAGCACCGTGATGGCCTGGACGAGGTGGACACCATTTTCATACAATCGCACAGCTTGGGCGTCATGAAGCTTCATTGATTGCGTCTCCACGAGTCTCAGCCCGCTCTCAGCCCCGCACAATGCCCAGTACATGGAGAGCATGCGGGCAACGCGTGGTTGCGGAGACCGGGTGCTCGCCTGAACGTAGGCTGTGATTTGCAAGAGCGGCCGCTCCTGCCGCCGCGTCGTTGCGGTTCACCTGCAGCGCATTGGGGATGAGAAATGCGCCATGCAGACTGATGCTGTAGGATCGCGGCTGGAACCTGAACGCCCGGAGAGCCGAATGCGAAGCAAAGCTGCGTTGACCTCACGAAACCGGCCCCTCTCCGACGCTCGCCCGTTCACGGACGCGCTCCCAAAGCGAGAACAGCTGCTTGGCCGCGGCCGTCGACTGGTGATCGCTGCCAACCGGCTGCCGGTGCATCGAGTGGCGCGCGGTAGTGAAATCCGCTGGGAATCGAGTGCGGGTGGACTGGTCACCGCACTGGTCCCCGTCGTCCAGTCGACGGCCGGCGTCTGGGTCGGCTGGTCCGGCGAGTCGGGTCGGGCGCCCCGGGCGTTTGAGCACGACGGGGTGCAGATCAAACCGCTGAGCCTCACGGCCGACGAAGTCCGTAATTTTTATGACGGATTCTCCAACCGCACCTTATGGCCGCTCTATCACGACGCGATCCGGACGCCGGAGTTTCATCGCCCCTGGTGGAATTCCTACGTTGCGATTAATCAGCGATTCGCCCGCGCGCTCGCGCGGCACGCGGGCCGCCGTGACGTGGTCTGGATCCAGGACTATCACCTGCAGCTCGTTCCCCAGATGCTGCGTGCGTTACGCCCCGATGTGACGATCGGCGTGTTCATGCATATCCCGTTTCCGCCGGAGGAGCTGTTCGAGTGGCTTCCTTGGCGGCGGCAGATTCTCGAAGGAATGCTCGGCGCTGACCTGCTCGGATTTCAGACGTCGCTCGCGGCACAGAACTTCTCACGCGCCTGCCGTCATCACGATCTAGCGGAGGGTGTGGACTCGCGGCTGGAGATGGGCAATCGCGAGATCCTCGTCCGGCCGTTTCCTATCTCTATTGATTTTGACTGGTTTCAATCGCGCGCGGAGCACGCGGATACGCGGAAGGCTGCTGACGAGATCCGGCAGCTCGTCGGCCCGACGCGCAAGATCCTGCTGGCTGTGGATCGGCTCGACTACACCAAGGGCATCCAGCGGCGATTGCTCGTCTTTGAGGAGATGCTAAAGCGCAAGCTCATCAGCATCGACAACTGCGTGCTCATCCAGATTGCCGTTCCGAGTCGCGAAGCGGTCGACGACTACGCACGCATTCGCGCAGATGTCGAAGAGACGGTAGGGCGTATCAACGGCGAGCACAGCCAGCCGGGTCGTGTAGCCGTGCACTACTTTCGGCGGAACTTTCTGCGGGAAGATCTCGCGGCCTACTACCGCGTCGCCGATGTGATGGTCGTCACGCCGTTGCGCGACGGCATGAACCTCGTCGCGAAGGAATTCGTGGCGTGCCGCACCGAAACAGACGGTGTGCTCGTGTTGAGCGAATTCGCCGGTGCCGCTCGTGAACTCCGCCAAGCAGTCATTGTGAATCCACGGGACACCGACGGTCTGATCGCGAGCCTGCTCACTGCACTTCGCATGCCCAAGAGCAGCCAGCGGCTGCGCATGGCAGCGCTGCGCTCCGTGGTGCGCCGCCACGATGTGCACGCGTGGGCGCAGAGTTTTCTGGAGGCGGTCCCTCGACCGCCATCCAAACTCTCGGCGAAGCGACCAACGAAACGCGCACGGTCTGGTTCATCCCGCTGACTTCACACTGAAAGGCTGTTATGTCGCTGGAGCCGGTCATGGGTGACATCGCGGAGCTCGCCGCTACGCAGACGCTGCTCATCGCGTCGGACTTCGACGGAGTTCTCGCTGACATCGCTCCGGCGCCGGATGATGTCGTCGCAGACTCGCGGGTTATGGATCTCCTGTCGGAACTCGCGCTGCTCCCGCGCACATATGTCGCCATCATCTCGGGGCGCGATCTCTCAACATTGCGCGCGCTCACGGGCGACCGGCCGTGGCTTCATCTTGTCGGCAGCCACGGCAGCGAAGGCGAATTCATTCCGCCGTATGAGTGGACTGAAAGCGACCGTGCGCTGCTTGAGCACCTCGGAGCTTGGGCAGACTCGTTCGCCGCGAAGTATCGCGGTGTTCTTGTCGAACATAAGCCGTTCGGCGCCGCAGTGCATTACCGCGCCGCGGCGCAGGAGGCGGTGCTGGCAGAGCTGCGTGCGTTCACTGACGAATGCCGAGTCGAATCGCGTGCCACGGTGCGCGACGGCATGATGGTGCGCGAGTTCACTGTCGGCACACTGCACAAGGGCGACGCGCTGGAGTTCTTGCGCGCACGGCTCGGCGCATCGAATGTCATCGCGCTCGGCGACGACCGCACCGATGAGGACATGTTCGGCGTCCTGGGACGCACGGATCTCTGCGTGCATGTCGGAAGGCGGCCGACGATCGCTCGCCACCGGCTGCTCGAGCGGAGTGGCGTCGTCGATTTCATGAATGAAGTGCTGAAGCAGCGCCGAACCGCCACGGCGATCGCTGACGTACGCATCGATCATCACGCGCTCCTCAGCGATCAGCGTGCCATCGCACTCAGCGATCCGCTCGGGCGCATCACGTGGCTGTGCGCGCCCCGTCCCGAGTCACCGCCACTTTTCGGGGTTCTCGTCGGCGGGGAAGGCGCCGGATCGTTCGATGTCCACCCCGACACGGGACCGCGCGAAGGTCGGCTGACGTACGAGCCCAACAGCATGATCGCGCGCCTCCAGTGGCCCAACGTCACGCTGACGGACTACATCGACTGCAGCGCCGGCCGTCCGTTCCAGCGGCCTGGTCGGTCGGAACTCGTGCGGGTGGTCGAAGGTACAGGAAAAGTACGTGTGCGCTTTGCGCCACGTCCAGACTTCGGTCGCGCCGCCGTGCGCCTGCGCGTGCACGATCGCGGCATCGAGCTGCTCGATGTGGTCGATCCGATCGTCCTGCACGCCCCCGCCGTGCACTGGACGATGATCAGTGAGGGCCGTCATCAGGTCGCCATCGGTGAGGCGGACCTCGGCGCCGATCCGCTTGTCTTTCAGCTGCGATGCGGCGCCGCAGACTTCGCGGATTCGCAGACGAGCGAGACCCGTCGGCGCGATCAGACCCGCACATTCTGGAGCGCATGGCTCGGCAGCCTGCAGGTTCCTGCGCTGTACGCCGAGCATGTCAAGCGGAGTGCGCTGGCGCTGAAGGCTCTCGCGCACGGCCCGACGGGAGCGTTTCTCGCCGCAGGCACGACCAGCCTTCCCGAAGAGATTGGCGGCGTGCGCAACTGGGATTATCGATACTGCTGGCCACGCGACTCGGCCCTTGCCGCGACGGCACTCGCGCGGCTGGGCAACACCGGGCACGCCATGCGCCTCACGGACTGGCTGCTCGGCGTGCTTGGGCGCTGCGAATCGGCGGAACGCATGCGGCCGATTTACAGCGTAAGCGGCGGCGATCTCGCCGGGGAAGGCGAGGTCGGCGGCATCGCCGGTTACGCCCGCAGCGTTCCGGTGCGGATCGGCAACGCAGCATCGCTCCAAGTGCAGCTTGACGTATTCGGTCCCATTGTGGAGATGGTGAGCGTCATGGCGGAGCGCGGCGCGGTGATGTCGTCTGAGCATTGGCAACTGGTCGAAACGATGGTCGCGGCCGTCGCCCGACGCTGGCGCGAACCTGATCACGGGATCTGGGAACTCCGCATGGCGCCGCGGCAGCATGTGTATTCGAAGGTGATGGCGTGGCTGACCGTCGATCGCGGGCTGCGGGTTGCGGAGCAGTTCCTCGGTCATGCCCCCGCTGGATGGTCAGCGCTGCGCAGCGACATCGCTGACGATGTGACGACGCATGGATGGTCGCGCGCGGCCAATGCGTTCACGACCGCCTATGGAAGCGACGATCTCGACGCTGCCGCACTCCATGTCGGACTGAGCGGGCTTCTGCCACCCGACGACCCGAGCTTCCACGCAACCGTGCGAGCGATCGAGCGCGGACTGCGATCCGGCCCGACGGTGCTGCGCTATCGATTCGATGACGGGCTGCCCGGACTCGAGGGCGGATTCTTCCTGTGCGCATTCTGGCTCGTCGAGTCATACGTGCTGCTTGGCGAGCTGGACAACGCGCACGCGTTCATGCGCGAAATCGTCGCACTCATCGGGTCGACCGGGCTGATGTCCGAAGAGTACTGTCCCCGGCTGCAGCGCTCACTTGGCAACTATCCTCAGGCGTATTCACACGCCGGTCTCATCAATGCCGCCGTGCGACTGGCACTCGTTTGAGCGCTAAAACTACACCCCCCAGCTGTCGCGATACGGTTCGCGCAGCAGCGCGCGCGTGGCGGCAGTTCCGTTGATGAGCCCGCGCTCGCGGTCCCATTCGATGGTCGTCCCCGATCGGTATGCCACCGTTCCGAGCAGCACCATTTCCGTCAACGGCGCCGCGTACTCGAATCGACACAGCGGCGCGCCGTCGCCCGTCACGGTGCCCGTGCGCAGCGCGTTCAGCCATTCCCGATGATGTCCCGGCGAGTCGGCGATCGATCGCGGCGGCGGCGATGAATCGCCCGCCATGAGAATCCGCATCTCGTCGTAGTTCGCGAAGAGGAAGCCCTTCGTCCCTTGGAAGCAGACCATGTATTGATCGAAGTAGTTCGTGCGATCTTTGGCGCCGAGTTCCTGCACCGTGGGCGGCACCCGTCCGCCATCGAACCAGCGCACGACAAGGGGATCGAGCATTGTCTGATCAGGATCACTGGGACGGGGATATACCCATGTCGCTTCGAGCCATGCAGGGCAGCCGATTGCATCGACTGGCGGTCCCGCGGCGGTGACACTGCACCGCGACCACCGCGGCTCATCGAGACCGAGCGCCCACATCGGAAGGTCGAGGATGTGACAGCCCATATCACCGAGGGTGCCGGTGCCGTAACTCCAATAGCGCCGCCAATTCGCGGGATGAACGTCCGCGATGTAATCGACGAACGGAATGGGCCCCTGCCACAGATTCCAGTCGAGCTGCGGCGGCGGAACGGCACCCGGCGTGAGCGTGCCGCAGCACCAGCTCTTCGGACACCAGCAGTCAACTTGTGTGACGGAGCCTATGACGCCGGACTGGATCGCTTCAACGACGCGGCGATAGTTGCCGCCGGCGTGAATGAGCGTGCCCATCTGCGTGACGCACTCGTTCGTCCTCGCAAGTCTTGCAAGTGTCCGGCACGTCTCAATCGAATGCGTGAGCGGCTTCTCGAGGTACACGCCATAGCCGCGCCTCAACGCCATGGCCGCTGCTGGCGCATGCGTGTGATCGGGCGTTGAAATGACAACGCCGTCAAGGTCGAGTGTCGTGTCGGTCAGCAGGGCGCGGAAGTCCCGAAACTTCACCGCACCTGGTACGTGTTTCGCGGCGGCGTCGAGCGCGGTCAGATCAACATCGCACAGTGCAACGATGTGTTCATGCTTTACCGCGTCGAGATTCGCCCCGCCTTGTCCCGCCACACCGATGATGGCAAGCCGCATCGGTCCGCCGTGCGCCGCCCGGGCCGCAGTACGAGTTCGTACGCGGTTCCCGGGGGCGCGGCAGCCATTCAGGACAGCGGTCGCTCCGAGGCCAATGCCGATCGATGCGCGGATGAACGTGCGCCGATCCAGTGTCGATGCGATCGCCGAATCTTCGCGTCCGTCCTGCGTGTCGTTCATGCCGGAGCATGGTACCGGCACGCTTCAGGGAATGATCTCGCTCGATCAGGTCGACGAGGTGCAGAGGCCCCACGCGTCAAGCACTTGAAGCATGTCGAGGGTGTTGACCCCGCCGTCACCGTTTACGTCGCCGGACTGCGCTTGCGGACACCATGATGATTGTCCCCAGTTCTGCAGCACGACACCGAGGTCGTCAACACCAACAATGAAGTCGCCGTTCAGATCCGCAGGGCAGGAGTCGAGCGACTGGCCGTTCGCGTCCTTGTAGAGCAGGGAGACCTGCACCGTCGCGCTGTCCCACGCAGTCAACGAATATTGCTGCGCTTCGCCGATCGAACTGGAGACGATCGCGCCGGGGAGGCTCGGACCGGGCAGTCCGTAGATGTTGTTGGAACTCACGGTTCCTGAGCCCGTCGTGCTGAGATTGAAGGGACACCAGAACATTGACGCAACGGGCTCATCGTCCTGCATGATCTGCACGACAGGTAGGCCGTTGAAACAGCCAAGTGCGCCGGGACCCACAGCGGTGAGCGTCAAGGTGATGGCGCCACCGATCAGGGAGCCCTCGGTGATAATCGGACAGATCGGAGTTGAGAAGCCGGACTTGAAGTTGCGGGTCGTCGCCGAACTGTTGACCACTTTCACAGTGCCTGTCAGGCTGGTCTGGGGATTCGCTGAAAGGTCCGCGATGAGGTTGTAGGTGATGGACCAAGTTCCATCGGGAGCGGCGAATGTGGAAAGGAAAATGAGGTTCCCGTTCGCCAGGGGTATCCCGTTGATTTCAGCAGTCGTCACTGGCCCGTTATCGACGCCGAAGTAGACTGTTGCGACGGGACCGGACGGCGGTGGTGGTGGTGGCGGCTCAAACTTGTCGTCGGTGCTGGCGATTGATGCGGCACCGAGGACGACGGCCGAGGAACAAAGAACGGACGCGATGCTGCGAGAGCAGCGAGTGAAAGTCTGAGACATGAGGTGTTGTCCAACTTGCGCACTTTGCCGGAAGCGCCACCCCCAGCGGCGCCCGACCAGTCGCAGCTCCCGGGCTTTGGACCAGGAACTTCATTGCTGCGGTGCACTCTGAAGCAAGATCGCCCAGCGTACAAATTACATTCAGGCATTTCCTTGATTTACATGGGATTTCAGGCGAATTCGCTTGCCTTTGGCGTTTGGCGGTCACGCAACTTGTCCGCGGAGCTTTTTGATAGTGCGAACACCTTCGGTGACGTTCCCCACACGCCCCGCACGCGAGGCTGACATCGTCAGCGCCTGCGCGGTGCTGCGCCCCTCGCCACCACGTCCTTGACTCGAGCATCCTGCGGAGGCCGCATCGCCCTGCGCCAAACCGCCTCACGGCGCTGACACGCGCGGCAGTGGCGTTACCATCCGTGCATGTCCGAGGCCGCCGACGAGCGCGCGGGAGCTCTTAACGAGGTCCTTGAGCAGCTCAATCAGGGCGATGGTTCAGCTGCCAACCGCCTACTCCCGCTGGTCTATGACGAGCTACGCGAGATCGCGGTGCGGCGCATGCGCCAAGAGCGCGCGGGTCACACGCTGCAGGCGACGGCTCTGGTGCACGAGGCGTATTTGCGACTCGTCGATCAATCACGGTTCGACTGGAAGGGTCGTGCACACTTCGTCGGGGTGGCGGCCAACACGATCCGGCTGATACTGGTCGATCATGCCCGCAAGGTGAACGCCGAGAAGCGCGGTGGTGATCGACATCGAACCACGCTCCACGACGAGCTGCACGTTTCTCCCTCCGGATCGCAGGTCGATCTTCTCGCGCTGGAAGAGGCGCTGGAAAAGCTCGCGCAACTGCATGCGCGGCAAGCCCGTGTGGTCGAACTCCGCTTCTTTGGAGGGCTGTCGGTCGAGGAGACCGCTCACGTCCTCAGCGTGGCCAAGTCGACTGTCGCGGCCGACTGGGCCTTGGCGAAGGCATGGCTCTCGCGCGAACTCTCGAATGAGTGAGCGGAAGGCGGACGACACCGCTCAGCTCGACGTCTCTGCCTCGAGTGCCGCCCGCCGAGCCGCCAGGTCCTTGATTCCCTCCTCAAACGATGCGAGCCAGCCGCGCCCCGTTTCATCCAGCTTGCCGATGTCAGCCAGCTCCCGCAGGATCGCAGCCGCGGCGCCAAAGCGGGACATCGCCTCGTCGAGCAGCGCCTTGCGCGATGCGATCGGTCGTGACGCGTCCTTTGAGCGCGCCGCGGCGAGCTCACCGATCCGGTACTCCGAGACCACGAGGTTGGTCTTCGCAAGCACGTCGGAAGGATCCTCCCGCACCGCGGCCGACGCGAGCGTGTGCGACTGCTGCAAATACGGTTCCGCTTCATCGAACTCGCCGAGCTTCACCATGCGGTCACCGAGCTTGCCAGTCGCTGCAACGAGATCCGAACGCAGCTCGTGGTTGTCGGGATTCTCTGCGTACACCCGCGTCCGAATCTCCAGGCTCTTCCGGTATTCAACGAGCGCGGATTCGAGCTCACCGAGTTCCGAGTAGAGATCGCCGATCTTCTCGCTTGCCACCGTCAGGTCGCGCGTGGGCATCGGATCATCCGGCGCCGCAATGGCGACATAGATGGCCTGCATCGTGCGGTACGCGTCGAGCCCCTTCATCAGCAGCTCAGTGCGCCGCGCGGCAACGGCGGGATCGTCGGACTCCTTCGACAACGGGACGGCCATTTTGAGATACGTGTTGCCGATCCACTGATGACTGATCGCGACCGAGCGGCGTTTCTTTGGATCTTCCGGAGCTTTCGCCAAGATGCGCTCGCGATTGGCGAGGACCTCTTCGAACATCGCGAGCGCCTCCTGCGCGTGTCCGGAGTCCAGCTCGAGCAGCGCAATCTGATTCTGGACGCTGCCGAGGCCTCCGAGCCACTCCTCCGATTCGGGATCGCGCGCCAGCATGCGCTTGCGGATGACTTCTGCTTTGCGGAAGTTCTGCATCGCGCCCGCACGGTCGCCCAGATGGGCTCGCGATCCGTAGCCCTGCGCCTGCCCGACCTTCAGGTATCCCTCGGAAAGTTCCATCTGCAGCGCTTCATCGTCCGACTGTTCGGCGCCAAGCCGGTCGAGGTACTCGAGCGCCGTCGTCACGATCTTCTTGCGCGCTTCGGTCGAACCGGGGAGCACGGCAATCATGTCGTGGATGTCAAACACCAGCGTCTTCGCCAGCTTGCGTACCTCGTCGAAGCGCGCGTCCGCGGTGTTCTGCGCCGCGATCGCGGCATCACGCTCCGTGCGGGCATTGATGAATCCGATGCTCATCCCGACAAGGCCGAGCGCGAGCGCGAGAAACGTCGCGACGACGCCGCCGACCAGCACGCGATTGCGCCGCGCGAACTTTCCGATGCGATAGAGATGCGTCGCCGGCCGCGCGACGATGGGCTCGACCTGGAGATAGCGCCTCACATCAGCCGCGAAGCTCGTTGCATCGTCGTAGCGCCGACTTGGATCCTTGTCGATGGCCTTGGCGACAATCGTGTCCAGATCACCCCGAAACGTGCGGTTGATCGAGCTGAGCGAGGGCGGTTCGACGTCCTGAATGATGCGGACAACTTCACTCACCGTGCGCTGGCGCGAGTCGACAAGCGGCTTCCCCGTGAGCAGTTCATGGGTCAGCGCGCCGAGGGCGTAGACGTCCGTCCGCGCGTCGATCTTCGAAGGATCGCCTGAGACCTGCTCAGGACTCATGTACCCCAGCGTTCCGATGAGCTGACCGATGTCCGTTTGAATTGTCGTCACCGCGAGATCGCTGTCGGTCGCGCGGGCCACGCCGAAGTCAAGAACTTTCGGATCGCCCGCATGGTCAACGACAACATTCTGCGGCTTGATGTCGCGATGGATGATTCCCTGCCGGTGCGCCGCGGCCACTGCTTCCGCGATCATGGCGACGATTCGCATGCGCTCGCGCGTGCCGAGCGCGTGATGCTCGGCATACTCGAGGAGCGACATTCCGTCGACGTACTCCATCGCAAAGTACGGAACGCTCACTGAGCCTTCTGCCGTCTTCACCGTCGCCGTACCCGCGTCGTAGATCCGCGCGATGCCAGGATGCTGCAGGCGGCCGAGGACCTCGGTCTCAAGCTCAAAGCGCTGCCGAAGCCGATTCATGCTGCCGAAACCGGCTCGCATCACCTTCAGCGCCACTGTCCGGCGCGGCCTCTCTTGCTCTGCGAGGTACACCGCGCCCATACCACCTTCGCCCAGCAGCCGGATGATCGTGTAGCGGCCGGTGCTCGCGAACGCCGAACCGAGTCCCGGCCCCGGCGACTCCCCCAGCTTGTCATCCACCAGTTCGCTGATGTTGAACGCGCCGGTCACCAAGCCGGCGCCGGCATGCCCGGGAGTGGCAACTCCACGCTCGTGATGGTGCGCGAAGAGCGATTGGAGCTCGCGCAGAAGCCCCGCATCGTCTCCACAGCGCGACTCGAGGAACGCGTCGCGCACCGATGGATCAAGTCGCAGCGCCTCAGCAAACAGTTCCGAAATGCGCAGGTGGCGTTGGGAGTCGAGTTCGTGATCGCGTGGGGGACACAAGCATGCACCGTTTCATACACATTGACCATCAGGTATCGAACATCGACTGGCGCCACCCGCACGGACTGCTACACCAGGAAGAGATATTACTTGGCATTTCGATCAGGTCCAGGCACCAAGCAGGATTGAGACATCGGCGAAATCAACCAGCCCGTCCTGGTTCAAGTCAGCCGTGGCCGACTGCGGATTGCTCACTGGACCCCAGGCACCAAAACATATCGCCAGATCGCCCGCATCAACGTCACCGTCGAGATCCAGATCGGCGAGCGGATTGCCGCGCCTTGGAAGGCTGCCGATAAACGCTTCGAGATTCACCTGCGGCTCCGGATCGTTGGCCTCCGGATCGAGCGCATGCTCGCAGCGGTAAGCAAAGTGTTCGCCGTCCATCGAGACAGCGACGTAATTGCTCTTGGCCGGGTCACTCATCCCCGCAATCGAGATTCCGCCTGTGGTTTCTGTCAGCTGCGAAAGTTCGCTCGTCGCCCGTTCAAATCGAAAGAGCTCCCGGTTCTTGTCCCGGTTCAGCCCGACCGGATCGCGCTCCGATTCGAAAAGCACGTAGGCGCCATTGCTGCTGATGATGGGTTCGAGATGTGCTCCGGTCGGAAACGAAGGTGTGACCTGCGCGTAGCTGCCGTCGAAACGATCGGCAATGAAGATCTCGCGCGTCGACCCGAGGTTCTCGCCGACGATGTTGGCGCGCGACACAAACGTGACGTAGCGGCCCGCAGCGTCGACTGACGGCAGCTCGTTGATCTTGCCCGCGGGTGTCTGCGTCAGATGCACGACCGGGAGCCCGTCTTGCCAGCACCAGATCTCGAAGTTGCCCTCGGGGTTGCTGCCGTCGAAGTTGTACTTGCTGCGGAAGAGAATGATGCTGCCATCCCCGTTCACCGCCGGCATGTCGACCGTGAATCCGCTCACTTGCGTGATCGCCGTGAGCTCACCCGTCGCGCGCCGATAGCGCATGACATCGAGCGAGCCGTCAGCGCTTGACAGAAACACGGCGCTGCTTCCATCCGCACTCAGGCGCGTTGTTGTGAGCATCGAACCGCCAGGCGAGAACGTCAGCTGCTTGATGACGCCCGTAGCGACGGTGGCCTCGAACAGCTCCGCACTCCCATCGGGATTCTCGCCGGTGAAGTTGTAGAGGCTCCGAAACAGCACCGCGCTTCCGTCAGGCGTGATGTGCGGCTGCGTGTTGCCGAAGAAGACGCTCGTCTGCGTGATCTGCGTGAATTCCTCGGTATCACGGTCGAACAGAAAGATCTCAAAGTTGACGTCGGGATTCTGGCCGGTGAAGTTGAAGGCTGACCGGAACGCGATCCGGCGGCCGTCGGCTGAGATACTCGGCTCGAAGGCCGCCCATCCGAACGAGACGAGCGTCGCCTGGTACCAGTCGACTGAGGGTGGCGAATCGGCGCTCGCGTGGCATGTTCCCCATGTCCCCCATCCCACAGTCCCGATGCAAGCAGTTCCGATGCCAGCAGTCCCGGCGAATGCGGTGAGACGAAAGAGGGCATGCAGGGCTCCGAAAAAGCCTCGCGATGCTGGACGTTCTGACGACCCCGACCCCGGCACGAGTTGTCGCTGCATTCAAGCGCTCCGGTTGGATACGACCCCCCGGTGCATCACCGTAACAGCGCAACTGTGCAAACTCAATGCGCACGTTGTCATTGGCCTCGGACAGACGACGCTGTCGAAGCCAGTCATGTGACTGGTTCCCGTTCAGTCCTTGCTTGCCATCATCACCAGCATGTCGACGCATCGGCTTGCGTAGCCGAATTCGTTGTCGTACCAGGCGACGAGCTTGAAAAAGCGGTCGTTCAGCTGCACGCTCGCGCCTGCATCAAAGATCGATGACCGCGGATCGCTCATGAAATCGCTCGACACGACCTCTTCGTCGGTGTAGCCCAGCACGTCCTTCAAAGAGCTTTCCGACGCCGCTTTCATCGTGCTCCGGATTGCATCGAGCGACGTCGACTTGCTCGATCGGAACGTCAGATCCACGCACGACACATTGGCCGTCGGGACGCGGAAGGACACGCCTGTCAACTTGCCCTTTACGGCGGGAAGACACAATGCGACCGCCTTCGCCGCGCCGGTGCTCGAAGGAATGATGTTCATGTAGCCGTTGCGGCCACCGCGCCAGTCCTTCTTGCTCGGACCGTCCTGTGTGGGCTGTGTTGCCGTCACCGCATGCACCGTCGTCATGAGGCCTTCATCGATGCCGACTGTATCCAGCAGGACCTTGACCACCGGCGCCAGGCAGTTCGTGGTGCAGCTCGCGTTCGATATCACCGTGTGCTTTGCGGGGTCGTACTGGTCGTGATTGACCTTGTAGACGTACGTGGGAACATCTTCGGACTTGGTAGGCGCCGAAATGAGCACGCGTCGCGCGCCCGCAGCGATGTGCTTCCGCGCGTCGTCGCCCGTCGTGAAAAGACCCGTCGATTCAAGCACGTAGTCGCACTTGAGTTCCTTCCATGGAAGCTGCGCGGGGTCTTTGATGGCCGTGCACTTCGTGTGCTTGCCTTCGCACGTCAGTGTGTCCCCGTCGACGCGGACATCCTTCGCAAAGCGGCCGTGCGATGTGTCGTGTCGAACCAGGTAGCCCAGGTTGTCGGCAGGAACGAGATCGTTCACGCCGACAAACTCGAATCCGCCGCGCATCATTCCGATGCGATAGACGAGGCGACCGATGCGACCAAATCCGTTGATGCCGACGCGAATGGGATTGCTGGCCATGAGACTCCTGGGGGCGACGCCTGGGCAGGTGTGAAGGCAGGTGTGAAGGCAACTGTTGAGGCGAGCAGGATAGAGATCGATCCGCGAAGCAGCAACAGACGCAGCATCAGCATCAGCGAGCGTCGACCGATTCGGTGATCGGCGCGTCGGTTCTCGGCAACCACTTCAGCTGCGGCCGGAGAAAGAAGTCCGCGACCCGCGGAAACACCGTGAAAAGACCGGCGGCCAGGCGGGTGGGGAAGCTCGTCCAGACTTCGCTGCGCGGCCGACGAATGCAGGCGATGACCGCGCGGGCCACGCGCTCGGGAGGCTGTATGACGAACCGCGGCGCGTGTTCGGCGATCGCCGGCCTTCCGCTGGCGCTGGCGCGACCCGCCACTTCGAAGAATTCGGTCACTGTCGTGACAGGATGCACGCTCGAAACTTCGATCCCATCCGCGCGCAGTTCGTATCGCATTGCCCGACAAACGAGCGCTTGTGCGGCCTTCGTCGCCGAGTATGGCCCATATCCGGGCAGCGTGAATTTCGCAACGCACGAACTGCACATCAGCAGATGCCCAGGCCGTCCGTGCGCCCGCAGCCGTCGCGCCGCTTGCATGACGAGATCGGTCGCCGCGAAGAAGTTGACATCAAACATGCGGCGGAGATCCGCTTGCGAGTAATCGAGCACGCGCCGCTCGGCACCGTAGCCGGCATTCGCGAAGACAACGTCGAAACGCCCGAACGCTCGCTCCGCTTCGTTCAGCAGTCGGGCGCCGAACCCCTCTTCCGTCACATCGCCGACGACCGCGTGCCCGCGCCGCCCATGCGCAGCAATCGACGCGCACACCTCTACCAGCCGCTCCGCGCGACGCCCGCACACGACAACGTCCATGCCTGCCTTGGCTGCTTCGATCGCTGTGGCGCGACCGATGCCGGACGTGGCGCCGGTGACAATCAAGACCAGTCCGCTCAATGATCGTGCCATCGGTACGGTCGAAGGAACATGCGTTCGGGGGACGACGAGGAGAGTGCGCAGCGTACGGGCAAAGTCGCGCGGCGTGTCGCCGCCATTTACAGGCTCGTCACGGTGAAAGCCGCTTCAAACGGCCGATCGCGCGTCGCCTCCTGAAGATCGGCGCCGTCGGAGAGCGCCGCACCCGGCGCAACCATCGGCTCGAAGCAGATGAGGCCCGCGCGCGCAGGCGCGAAGATCTGGAGAAATCGATATCCGCCCGTCAACTCCATCGTCAGGCCGTGCGGCGCACGCAGAACCCCGCAGGACGCATCGCTGCGCACGCGGAAGAGATCGTCAAACGAGCGATCCCGAAGAAGCGACTCGCCCGCGTCCAGACGTTCAGCAACCACCAGCGTCGCGTCCTTACGCACAGGAAGCAGCTGCCCATCGAGAGCGATGTGTTCACGATCCGGAAGCATCACGCCGGTCGCGTCGCGGGTCGCAAGCGGCACATGGAAGTACGGATGCCAGCCGAATGCGACCGGCATCGCGTCGCACATCGGCGTCACACGTGTGATGACGCGCAGCGAGCGCGCTCGCAGTTCGTAGGCGATCGTCAGCACATGCTCGAATGGAAACGACGCGAAGACTGGCAGCGGCGGTGCCCAGCGGAGCGTGGCGGTGCATCGCGCTGTGTCGCGGTCGCTGTCCGAATCAATCGATGACCAGTCGCCGAAACGCAGCAGAAACCCGTGAATAGGCAGCTGATTCGCGTCGCGCTTCAGACCACCGGCGCCTGCGACGCAGACGTCACGATCGCGCCACCGGAACTGATCGCGACGGAGCCGGTTCGCAAACGGGTAGAGCAGCGGCACTCCGCCGGTCTTCGAACTGGCCGCAAAATCCGCCAGCGGTAGCGGCAGCGCAAGATGCTCCCAGTCCGCGACCTTCCACGAAACGGCGCAGCAGCCCAGCGCCGGCGCGATGTCGAGGGAGGCGTCGTCGACAGTCAGACGCACGCGCTCGACCGGCCCGTCAGTTTCGCGGGTCACGCCGCTCGGTGGAGTCATGATGGGCGCAGTGTATGGGAGCGGATATCCTCGCCTGCATGGGATCCCCGTCAGAAGCGTCGTCGACAGCATCGCAGGCGTCGCTCGTGGCAGCTGAACACACCGCTGCGCTTTTTGGCCGCGACCGGGCCGTCATCGGCATGGTGCACATCGGCGCGCTGCCGGGCACGCCAGGCTCGATCCAATCCGTTGCCGCACTCGCGAGCAGCGCGTGCGCTGAAGCGCAGGCGCTGGTCGACGCCGGCGTCGACGCGATCATGCTCGAGAACATGCACGACGTTCCGTACCTCATGCGGAATGTCGGACCGGAGATCGTTGCGGCCATGACGCACATCGCCTCGGCCGTCCGCGCTGTGGTGCCGGTTCCACTTGGCCTGCAGATTCTCGCCGGCGCGAATCACGCAGCGATCGCGGTGGCGCACGCCGCGGGACTCACCTTTGTCCGCGCGGAGGGTTTCGTGTTCGCATCGGTCGCTGACGAAGGATTGCTGGAGCAGGCAGACGCGGGCCCCCTGCTCCGCTATCGGCGGTCGATCGGCGCGACCTCCATACGGATCCTCGCAGACATCAAGAAGAAGCACAGCTCGCATGCGATCACAGCCGACCTGACCATCACCGAGAACGCAAGCGCGGCAGAATTCTTCGGAGCGGACGGGATCATCATGACGGGACCGGCAACGGGTCAGCCGACGGCGCTCGGCGACATCGACGCAGCGCGGCGGGGCTGCAGGCTGCCGATTCTCGTCGGCAGCGGCGCGACTGCCGCCACGGTCGGGTCGCTGCTGTCGAAGGCGAACGCCGTTGTCGTCGGCAGCGATCTGAAGTCCAAGGGGGACTGGCGCAATCCCGTTGATCGGGATCGCGCCCGCGCATTCGTCGCGGCGGCCGCCGCGGCGCGCTGAGTGGTCGTATGGCCGAATCTGCGGCAGTCTCTATACTTCGCGCATGTCCGATGTCAGGCAGGTGTGGCTGAACGACCGGCTCGTCGATGAGCGCGCCGCGAGCGTGAGCGTCTACGACCGCGGCTTCCTGTTTGGCGACGGGGTGTACGAACTCGTGCGGTTTTTTCGATGTGACGTGGGGCCCACGGCCGCATCAGGCCGACGACGGCATGGCGTCGCCATGGAGCTGCATGTCGCGCGGCTTCGTCGAAGCCTTCAGCTTGCGCGCATCGAGGGCTTTGACGCCCACCAGCTCGATCATGTGTGCCACGCGGTGCTCGACGCCAACGGTCTTGATGACGCCGCGGTGTACGTGCAGATCACGCGCGGCGCGGGCCCGTCGCGGTCGCACGTGCCGCAGGGGCCGCTGACGCCCACCGTCTTCGCGTCGGCAACCGTGTGCGAACCCATTGAACGGTTCTGTCAGCCGGCGACTGTTGCAGCAATCACGCTGGAAGATGTGCGCTGGAAGCTCTGCCAGATCAAGACCATCAGTCTGATGGGCAACATTCTCGCGCTCCTGGAAGCCGATGCGCACGGTGCGACGGAAGCGATCCTCTACCGCACGCAGGATGGACGGGCGATTGTCGGCGAGGGTGCGTACACCAACGTCTTCGCAGTGATCGACGGCACGCTCGTCACGCCACCGCTCGACGACGATCCGCCGATCCTTCATGGTGTGACGAGGGCTGACGCTGTGACGTTCGCGCCGCGCGCCGGCATCGCCACCGTCGTCCGGCCGATCACGCTCGATGAACTCCGCACCGCGGATGAGGTCATCATCAGTTCCAGCCGACGGCTCGTGAGCGCCGTCACAACGCTCGACGGTGCCACGGTCGGCGCGGGACGCGCCGGCCCCATCGCAATCGCGCTCTTTCACGCCATGCGCCAGCACATTGTTGAGCAGTGCGGGAGCGCCGCGCACCTCACCCCCGTTCCGACCGTTGCGTAAACAGCAGTTTCATTCCTCGAACGATCGACCATTACCCACATGCCTCCGCTTCTCGCAATACAGGTCGGCAATTCACGGATTCAACTGGGACTGTTTCGCGACGATGCGCTCGATCAGGTGCCGGACAGGGTTCGCCTGCCGAGCGACGACGCGGCTGCCGCGGTTTCCGAAGTGACGCGGCTGTGGGAGGAGATCAAGGACGAGCCGCATGCGGTGATCGTGATCGCAAGCGTGAACGAGAAGGCTTCGCATCCGCTTGAGTCCATGCTGGAAGATCAGCTCGGCGTCGAGGTGTTTCGCATCGGTGACGACATCCCGGTCCCGATCGGCGAGTCGCTCGACCCGGAGTCGATTGTCGGCGTCGATCGCCTGCTTAACGCTGCCGCGGCATGGGACCGTCTCAAACAGGCGTGCATCGTGATCGATGCGGGTACCGCGGTCACCGTTGACTTTATCGACGGCGAAGGGACGTTTCACGGCGGCGCCATCGCTCCCGGAGTTTCGCTGCAGTTGAAATCGCTGCACGAGCACACGGATGCGCTGCCGTTGATTCAGTTTCGTGTACCGGACGGCGAGCCGTGGGGCAGGAATACGAGCGAGGCGATGCTTCGCGGCGTCTACGAGGGGGTGCGCGGTCTCGTATGGCGCCTCGTCGAGCGCTACAGCGAGTCCTACGGCGCCTTCCCGCTGGTGATCGCGACCGGTGGCGACGCGGAAGCGCTTTTTGCCGGCGATGAACTCGTCAACCGAATCGTGCCTGACCTCACGCTCTACGGCATGGCGCTCGCCGCGCGGCGCGCGCTGGCGAGTGATCATCGGCATGGTGACAGTGGCCGCGACGACGAGGACGCATCGTGATCGACGTATCGCCGGCAGTGAGTCCGTCGCACGCATGACCGAGCCGTCCGCAGAGTTCGGCGGCGATCCCGACTGCTTCGCGCTCCTCGCGACGCCGCGCGGTTCGGGCGCACTTGCCATCATCGATCTCCTCGGTGATGTCCGCGCCGGGCTCGCGCGACTCTATCCCGAAGCGCCGCCCGCGCGCGGAAGACTCTCGCACCGCCGCTTCGGCGATTTCGACGACGGCATTGTTGCAGTGTTGAGCGACGAGCGGGCCCAGCTGTGTCCGCATGGCGGACCGCGCGTGATCGAACGAATGCGGCAATGGCTCGCCGCCAGCAACATCATCTGGCTGGAGAACGCGGACGATCTCGATCCGCTGGAACTCTTTCCGGAAGCGGGCGATCGTGTCGAGGCGTTTGCCCTGCGAGCCCTGACGCGAGCGTCAAGCCGACTCGCCGTGCAGCTGCTGCTTGCCCAGTCAGCTGCGTGGCAGGAGGCGCAACCGACTGCGGACGACATGCCGCGCTCTCTGCGCCTGCGCCGATTGCTCGTGCCGCCCCGCATTGTCGTGGTTGGCCGTCCGAATGCGGGAAAGAGCACACTTTCGAACTCGCTCGCGGGACGCACGATCTCGATTGCCAATCAACAACCGGGAACGACCCGCGACTATGTCGCGGCGCGGATTGATCTCGAAGGCGTGGTCGTCGACTGGTTCGATACGCCGGGATTGCGCAACACCAGCGATGCCACCGAGCAGGAGGCGATCACGCTTGCTTCGTCGGTCATCGAGAGTGCTGACCTGCTCATCGCGCTTGCAGAACCACACGGAGACTGGCCGCACACCCAACGTCCGCCCGATCTTCGCGTCATGAACAAAGGCGATCTGCACAACACAGGTGCGCTCTCCCCGGCACCTGACTTCATCGTGAGCGCGGCCACACGCGCCGGACTGCCCGAACTGGTGCATGCGCTGCGCGAGCGTCTCGTACCGCAAGCGGACCTCGACAGCCCGCGCCCGTGGGTCTTTGACGATCGCCTGCTCGCGGGCGCTGCCTCTTCACAGCCCCATGCTTGAGTACCCCGCATCGACATAGATGTTCTGGCCGGTGACACCCTTCGACAGATCGCTCAACAGCCACATCGCGGCGTCGCCCACTTCTTCGCCTGTGATGTTGCGACGAAGCGGCGCCTTGCGCTCGACCCATGTAAGAATGTCGCTGAACCCTCCGACAGCCATCGCACTCATCGTGCGCAGCGGCCCTCCTGAGATCGTGTTGACGCGGATCCCCTTCTGACCGAGTTCCATCGCGAGATAGCGCATGGTCGCTTCGAGCGCCGCCTTGGCGACACCCATGACGTTGTAGCCGGGCACCGCCTTCTCTGCGCCGTAGTAGCTGAGCGCGATCATGGCGCCGCCGTTGGGCATGAGCGGCGCCGCGCGATGCGCCATCGCCGCGTAGGTGTAGGCGCTGATGTCCATCGCCTGCGTAAAAACTTGGCGCGGGGTCGCGGCAAACACGCCTTCGCGCAGCCAGTCCTTGTCCGCAAAGGCGATCGAGTGCACGAGGAAGTCGATCGTGCCGACATCGCGCTTCACCTGCTCGAAGACGCGATCGAGATCTTCGTCGCTGCCGGCGTCCATCGACGCAAGCCACGGGTCGGCGATGCCGAGCTGCTCGACAGCCTTGCGGCAGCGGCGCTCCATCTTCTCCCCGGGCAAGTGCGTGAAGAGGCATTCCGCGCCGTGCTTGCGCAAGCTCTCGGCGATGAAGTAGGCGTACGAGTGGTCGTTCGCAATCCCGACCACCAGGCCCCGCTTGCCGGCCATGATGTTCGAGGTGGGCGAGCCCAAAGCCGTCCAGACCCCGCTTGCCGGCCATGATGTTCGAGGTGGGCGAGCCCAAAGCCGTTGGTGAAGTGGAGGCGGCGGTCATAGAGCTGCAGGATAAAGCAGCCGAGCGCCGCCGGCGGGGCCGACCCCACCGGCCGGCGGCCCCCCCCCCCGGGGGGGGGGGAAAGAAACGCACCGCGCAGGGCTCGAACCTGCGACCTTCGCGTTCGAAGCGCGATGCTCTATCCAACTGAGCTAGCGGTGCGGCGGCGCGGGGATCCTACTCGCGATTGGTCAGCGGGCGGAACGCCCCGCGATCTGCACTTTTTGTTATTGCAACTGCATTTGCAATTGACGCGCTGCGGCACGCTCCGTATCGTCGGGGTCGTGCGTCGCCTCCGCGGTCATCTTCTGGTTCTTTTCGCCGCCTTGGGCGTTGTGGCGGGCGGCAGCGGCGGTGCCCAGATTCTGCACCTTCTCGCGGAGCACGGACAGCAGTGCGTGTCTGCTGGCGATCGTCAGTGCCACAGCCACAGCCACCACCATCACGATCACGGACACGGCGAATCAGAATCCTCGACACCGTCACCTCACGCTCCGCACGATGACGAGTCGTGTGCGGTCTGCATCACGCTTGGCCTTCTCGTCACGCCGCTCGTGTCGCTGACCGTCGATGCACGGCCGATCGCGACGCTCGCTTGCGTCATCGATGTTGTCGACGAGCTCGTTGCGCCACCGGCGCCGCTCGCTGCGATCTCCGCGCGTCCGCCGCCGCACGTCGCGTAGCGCTCCATTCTTCTCAGTGCACCGTCGGTTCCCCAACCGATCCTGCGCGGGTCCTTTTGTCCCCGCGCAGGGTCCCGTCCGCTTCGCGGAGTCAATACATGTCTGCTTCCTGGTCGGTCGTCGCGCCTGCTGTGCGATGCCGCGCCTTCACCCTCGCCGAGTTGCTCGTGGTGATCGCGATCGTTCTTGCACTCATCGCAATCCTGCTGCCGTCCTTCAATGCGGTACGTCGTTCCAGCCTGGCCATAAAGGATCTCGCGAATCTTCGCGCGCTCCAGAGCGCCCAGCTGTCCTACGCCGCAGACCACAACGGGTATCTCGCGGATGCGCGGCTGCCCCATGGCGGAGTGGGGCAAGGGATCGAGCACTCATTCGTGACGACGCTGAAACCGTACTACGACAGTGCGTTCGCCGTCCGCAGCCCGCTCGATCACAGCGAGCATTGGCCTGCAGAGAGCGGCGGTGCAGGAGTTCCAGTTCCGGGGTCCACGGATCGCATGCGCGTCACGTCGTACGGGATCAACAACTATCTCGCACGGCAGTACTCGCCGCAGGCCGCTGTTGATCCTTCGCTCATGACGGATCGACTCTCGAAAGTGCATTCGCCCGCTGCCACGATTCACATGCTGCTGATGACGGAAACGGGCGAGTACGCCGGATCGGATCATCCGCACGTCGAGGGGTGGGGCTCGATCAACGCCGCGCCGCTCGTGGCGTCGACACAGGTCGCCACGTCAGCGGCAGGCGGACTCGCCAAGACGGGCGATGCCCGCAGCAACTGGAGCTTTCTCGACGGGCATGTCGCAACACTGCGCTTCAACAACGTCTTCATCAACGACACAGTCAACCACTTTGACCCGGCAGTCAGCGGACTTTTCGACGCGCGCATCGGCGGGGCGAGCGGTTCGTGATCGCTGCCCTGACCAATTCATAACCGAAAGAAACTGATTCCATGCACACTCAACTCGTTCACACCGTGGCCTTGGGCACAGGCCTCCTGCTGATGCTCGCGCGATCAGCCTCCGGGCAGCATGACGGCGACATCAATCCCAGCGTCGCTCCCGCCGGCGACGGATTCGCGCGGATTCAGACCAACGCGATCGACAAAGACGGCGCCGTCACGCCGGGCGTGCGCGTGTTCGGACCGGTGTTCGGCGAATCCGGATTTCCGGAGTTCACATCGGAGCCGGGGTTCGACGCTCTTCCCGGCACGTTCGCACCCGGCACGCGCGTCGGATTTCACGCCCCGCAGGGATTCCTGCTCTTCAACGGAGCAGGGCTCGCGCCTGTGACGACAGAGCGCCTCAACGTAAAGTTCGCGACGCTGGAGTCGACGATCGGTCCTGCGCCGGACGAAGGATTCGATCTCGCCGTGCAGGAAGACGGCGGCTGGCATCGGCATCTCTCGTACACGATCCTCGACACTTCGATGCCGCTGCCGCCGATCGGCATCTATGTATTGCCGATGACGCTGTACTCCACCGATCCAGCCGTGCTGGAGTCCGAGCTGTTCTGGATGGTGTTTGATTACGGCGCAGGCGAAGCAGCACATGACGCGGCCATCGAATGGGTCGAAGCGAATCTTGTCGCGACGTGCCCGGCCGATCTCGATGACGACCAGGCAGTCGGCGCGGGCGATCTCGCAACGCTGCTGGGCCAGTGGGGGTCGGCAGGCTCCGCCGATCTCGATGGCGACGGGATCGTGAATGCCGGCGACCTCGCATCGCTGCTCGGTGCCTGGGGGCGCTGCCCCGGCAGGAAGTGACAGATTCACGCGCGCCGGTCCGCTCTCGTCGCTCACGAGGGCGGACCGGCAACTGTGATTGAGACTGCGTCAGCAAACCGTCGTTGCACGCGGCGCAGCGCAGGCAGCGAATCGATCGCGGCGTCAACGAGTTCGGGATCGAAGTGCTTGCCGGCCTCGTTGCGCAAATACGCAACCACTTCGCTTTCAGGCCACGCGTTCTTGTATGTGCGCGGTGACGACAGTGCGTCGTAGACGTCAGCAATCGCGACGATGCGCGCAAAGAGCGGGATGTCCGTACCCTTGCGCGGATGACGGGCGCCTGCTTGCGCCAGTCCCGGATAGCCGAGTCCGTCCCAGCGCTCGTGATGGCCCAGTGCGACCTCCCGGGCCGCGTCATCGAAGCCCGTGCGGAGTCCCCGAAAGAGTCCGGCGCCGATCTCCGTGTGCCGTTCCATCGTGGCTCGCTCGGCGGGATCAAGACGCCCGGGCTTATTCAAGATCGCGTCCGGAATGCCGACCTTGCCGACATCATGCAGCAGCGCCGAAATGTACAGCTGGTCGCGCATGTGCTGGGTATCGGCGGCGGCGAGCTTCTCCCGGCGCGCCCAGGTGTCGAACAATGCCACGCTGAATCCCGCCACGCGGCGCACGTGCGCACCGGTTTCGTGCGGATCGCGCAGCTCCGCCATCGCGACCATGCGCAGAATCATCGCGCGCACCATGCGGGCCCGCTCCAGCGCAAGGGTGGCCATCACTCCAAGATGCTTGATCTGCCGCAGTTGATCGTCGCTGAATCCCGCGCGGGCGTCCGCATTGATCAGCAGAAGCACGCCGAGCGCAGCCCCTTGCGCAACCGTGCTGCTCGCGAGCGGAACGGCAATCGCGGCGCCGGCAGCCACACCGAGCGCGGCGACGATCGCGGCTTCGACCAGCGGACCGCCCTCGCGATCACCGCGGCGGTGCTGCAGGCCGCCGGTGCGGGCAGTCGTGCCGACGAACCCGGCGCTCATCATGGAGAGGTGCACATGTTGAATGCGCTCCAGAGGCCGCGACGGCACGAGCGCGTGCTCCAGGATGAGACGCTCACCGTCCCGGACGAAAATGGCGGTTGCATCAGCGTGCGCGGTTCGCGCCGCCTCCGCCAGAATTCGGTCGACAAGCACGTCGAAGTCCTGAATCTCGAGCAGCTGCGCCCCAAGTTTCTGCGCCGATGTGAGTCGTTCCCGCGACTCTCGCGCCTCTCCCGCGAGCGCCTCGTTCGCGATCGATAGCAGCCGATTGAGATCATCCAGCTGCGCGAGCGCAGCATCGCGCTCCCGCGCCGCGCGTCCGGCGCGGGCGTGGGCGCGCAGCCGAGCCACCAGCTCCACCGACGGCGGCAGCTTGACCAGATAGTCCGCGGCACCGCGCGCGAAGGCCTCGGCCTTGGTCTGTGCATCGTCGTTGGCGCTCAGGACCAGAACCGGGACGTGGGCGAGTTCGGGATCCGCGGCGTAGAGCTCAAGGAGCTCCATGCCGTTTCCGCTGGGAAGGACAAGATCCTGGAGGATGAGATCCGGCTTGGCGCGACGGGCCACATCGCAGGCACTGTCGATGCTGCCGTGCGTGATCAGCCGCGCCGACACGCCGCCCGCGCGCAGCGCTGCATGAATCGCCGCGGCCACCATGGGCTGGTCGTCCACGATCACGATCGTCAGCGCATCGTCATCCACGCACGACCTCCCTGCGAAACTCGACGAGCCAGCAGCGATGCACCTTCTCGTTGCGGAAGTCCTCGGGCACGGTCTGGCGCGTGATCTCCTTCGCGTAGAGGTCAGCGGGAACAAGTGTGTCGTCAAACTTGAGGCCGCGCGAGTTCGTCGAAAAATATACGCACGCACCAGGCGCCATCCAGTTCCGCACCCATTGCAGCAGTTGCGGCCAGTCGCGGTCAATCGAGAACGAGTCGGCTCGCATGCGTTTCGAATTCGAGAACGTCGGCGGATCACACACCACGATGTCGTAGCGTTCGCCTGGCGCGGGGCCCGTTGCGAGAAACGCCAGGCAGTCTTCGTGCACGAGCTGGTGGTCCGGCCCCGCCGAGAACGCATTGTGGCCGAGGTTTCGTTCCGCCCACGCCAGGTACGTCTTTGAGAGATCAACTGTGGTCGTGACAGCCGCGCCGCCGGCGCGGGCATGCACGGTGAACGCGCCGGTGTACGCGAAGAGGTTCAACACCCGCTTCCCTGCCGACCGCTCACGCACCATGCGCCGCGTGAATCGGTGATCGAGAAACAGTCCGGTGTCGAGGTAGTCAGAGAGATTCACTTCAAACTTTAATCCGAACTCATCAACCAGCTTGATGATCCCGCGCGTATCGAATCGCTCGTACTGATCGCGTTCGCCGGCAGCGTCTCGCTGACGGGCGCGGTACTTGATGAAGAGTTTCTGGCGTGGAATCTCGAGGCCGGTCAGCACTTCCTGCTCCGCCATCTTGCGATACTCGACCTCGCGTTCGAACGTGTCGTCTTTGGTCCGGTGATAAAACCACGCGACCACGTCTCCGTCGTACCAGTCGACGATCATCGGGAAGTCGGGAATGTCGCGCTCGTACAGACGAAAGCACGTCAGCCCCTGCCGCCGCGCCCATTTGGCAACGTGGCGGTATCGGTTGGCCAGACGGTTTGCGAGCATCGTCCGCCAATTCTAACGAGACGCATCTTCTGATTGCGTCGTCCCGCGCCGATTGCCTCGTCCGCCTACGATCTCCGCCTCGCCGATGCACACGCGCCGCTTTGTCATCCAAGTCGCTCTCGCGTTCGCGGCGCTCTACACCATCTGGGGATCAACGTACCTGGCCATTCAGATCGCCGGGAGAGACGTGCCGCCGTTCCTGATGGCGGGCACTCGTTTTCTCGTGGCCGGCGGCGTCCTGCTCGCGTGTTGCGCAATGTTCGGAAGCGTGACCCGCACGGATCTCTCGCGCCGCAACTGGTCCGCCGCGTTTGTGGTGGGCTTTGGGCTGATGCTCGTCGGGAATGGCGGTATTGCATATTCATTGCAGCGCATACCGTCCGGCATTGCGGCGGTGATCGTCGCCCTCACGCCGATGTGGCTCGTGATGTTCGACTGGGCACAGAAGCGGAGCGAGGGGCAGCGAGGACGCCCAACTGTCACGGTGTTTGTCGGCATCGCGCTCGGCATCGCGGGCATCGCCACCCTGAAATTTGAAGGGCAACTTGAGGGCGGAGCCGGCAGCCTTCCGGCGCTCGACCGCATCGGCATACTCCTCACGATCGTTTCGACGATCGGCTGGGCGTTCGGTTCGATCTGGGGGCGCACAGCGCCGCGGCCGTCGTCTCCCGTCACCGCGTGCGCGATGCAGATGCTCGCGGGCGGAACGCTGCTGCTCATCGCGAGTCCGCTGTTCGAGTCGTGGAGCGACGTGCGCGTGCAAGAACTGCCCCCGCGATTCTGGATCGCCTGGAGCTACCTGATCGTGTTCGGTTCTTTGTGCGGCTTTACGGCGTACATCTGGCTCCTGCAGAATGTGAGCGCGGCGAAAGTCGGCACGTACGCCTACGTCAATCCCATCGTCGCCATCGTCATCGGATCGGTACTGAACGACGAGCGGTTCACGGGGACGCAAGCTGCCGCGTGCGCACTCGTGCTGACGGGCGTCATGGTGATCACGCTGTTCCGCGATCGGCGCGTGCAGCCCCTGACGACGCCGACGCCGCTCGCGCGCCCTTCACCGGAATGAGCCAGGCTGCGTTTACACCGAGAAGTACTTGGCATCCGGATGATGCACAACGATCGCGCTTGTTGACTGCTCAGGATCGATCTGCCAGTTCTCCGTCAGCACGCAACCGATGCGCTCCGGCTGAATCAGGCGGAACAGCTTCTCCTGATGGCTCATATCAGGGCACGCGGGATAGCCGAAGGAGTAGCGGCTGCCGCGATACTTCTGGGTGAACAGTTCGCGAATGATCGGAGAGTCTTCGGTGCCGATGCCCAGCTCCGCGCGAATGCGCTTGTGCCACAGTTCAGCAAGCGCTTCGGCGCACTCCACGCCGATGCCGTGCATGTAGAGGTACTCGGTGTACTCGTTCCGCTCGAAGAGCTGCTTGGCGCGATGGCTCACCTCGACGCCCATCGTCACGCAGTGGAACGCAACGACATCCTTCACGCCGCTCTCGAGCGGCCGGAAGAAGTCGCTGATGCACAGCCGGCCGCGCGACGCCTGCCGCGGAAACGAGAACCGCTCCACTTCGCGCTGGTGATCCTGCGGATCGAAGACGACCAGATCGTCCCCCACGCTGTTGCACGGGAAAAACCCATAGACCACCGCAGGCCGCAGAATGCGCTCGCTCTTGCATAACGCCTTCAATCGCGCGAACGTCGGTTCGACCGTGTCCTCCAGCAGGCGTTCATACGCCGCGTCCGACATCGATCCCTTCTTGAATCCCCACTGCCCGCGGAAGAGCGCCGTCGTATTGATGTACGGATAGATCTCGTCGAGATCGAGATCTTCGACCAACCGTTCGCCCCAGAATGGCGGTGTCGGCACGTCAACGTCCGTGCGCACGTCGGAGCGGACCGTCGCTGTGCCCACCGCGCACGCTGTCGCCTCAAGCCGCTGGCCGACCTTGGCGTCGACGGACGCGCGCTTCGCAAGCCGCGCGTCGATCTCCGCGTCGACACGATCGAGCGTACCGGCGGCAAGCGCATCGCACACCGCCAGCCCTTCAAACGCATCGCGTCCATAATAGAGCGGGCCATGGTAAATCTCGCGCAGATGACCTTCGGCGTAGTGGCGCGTGAGCGCTGCCCCGCCAAGCATGATTGGCACCGTGATCCCCATCGCGTTCAGCTCGTGAAGATTCTGCTCCATCACGGTCACACTCTTGACAAGCAGTCCGCTCATGCCGATCGCATCCGCGTCGGTTTTCCTCCACGCGTCGAGGATCGCGGACAGCTGCTGCTTGATGCCGATGTTGTGCACTTCGTAGCCGTTATTCGACAAGATGATGTCGACGAGATTCTTGCCGATGTCATGCACGTCGCCGGCAACGGTCGCAAGGACGATCTTGGCCTTGGCCTTCCCCTGCTCGCCGGACTTCTGCATGAACGGCTGGAGGAACGCGACGGACTTCTTCATCACCGTTGCGGACTGCAGCACGAACGGCAACTGCATCTTGCCCGAACCGAAGAGATCTCCGACGACTTTCATGCCGGCGAGCAGATGATCATTGATGATTGCGAGCGGCTCGTACTGCTTCATCGCTTCGGTGAGCGTCGCTTCCAGATCGCCGCTTTCGCCATCGACGATGTGCCCCTGCAGCTTCTCCTCGATCGTGCGATGCGCGTTCGGATCGGACTTCGCCGTTTCTTCGCCATCAGGAAACAGTCCGATGAAATACAGCAGCGGATCAAAGTTCTCCGGCATGCCGGCCGGCCGCTGATCGCCGCGCCGATCGAAGATCAGCCAGCTCGCCGCATCCCACTGCGCGTCCTCGATCCGGTTGCGTGGCAGGATCTTGCTCGCGTGCACGATCGCCGACGTGAGTCCGCGCTTCCGAGCTTCGTCGAGGAACACGGAGTTCAGCACCGCGCGCGCCGACGCTTTCAGTCCGAAGCTGATGTTGGAGAGGCCGAGGATGATGCCGCATCGAGGGAACTGCTCGGCGATGAGCCGGATGCCCTCCAGCGTTTCGAGACCCAGCGCACGGTCATCATCGTTTCCAGTCGCGATCGTGAACGTGAGCGGATCAAACAGCAGATCGGTTTCGTCGAGACCCCACTTGCGCGTGTACAGATCATGCATGCGCGCCGCGATCTCAAGCTTGCGCGCCGCCGTCTTCGCCATGCCCGCCTGCGGATCTTCGTCGATGGTGAGCGCGACGCACGCAGCACCGTACTTCTTGAGCAGCGGACACACTTCATCGAAGCGCTTCTCGCCGTCCTCAAGATTGATCGAGTTCACGATGCAGCGGCCCGGCGCACGCTTCAGACCCGCCTCCAGCACGTCGGCCTGCGTGGAATCCAGCATCAGCGGCGCGTTCACCTGCCGTACGTACCGCGACACGACTTCCGACATGTCCGTGACGCCATTGCGGCCGACGAAGTCCACGCAGACATCGAGCAAGTGCGATCCGTCGCGCATTTCTTCCTTGGCCATCGAGACCAGCCCGTCCCAGTTCTCCTCGTCGAGAAGACGCTTGAACTTGCGGCTGCCGTTTGCGTTGGTGCGCTCGGCCACGATGAGGAACGAGTTGTCCTGTTCGAACTCGACGAATGTGTACAGACTCGATGCTCCGGGTTCCTGCGGCTCCACGGCGCGGCTGCTCTGCGTCCGCTCCGCCGTCACGACCGCCAGCTGCTGGATGTGCTCCGGTGTCGTACCGCAGCATCCACCGACAATGTTCACCTTGAACTCGTCGAGAAAGCGCCGCATCGCTTCGCCGAACGGAGCCGGACGCAACGGGTACTCGGTGCGTCCCTCGTGGAGAATCGGCAGACCGGCATTGGGGATGACCGAGATCGATCGATCCCAGTGCTTCGCGAGGTACGCAAGGTGCTCGGCCATCTCCGTCGGCCCGGTCGCGCAATTCAGTCCGAGCGAGCAGATGGGGAACGGCTTGAGCGCGTTGACGACTGCCGTAATGTCCGATCCAAGCAGCATCGTGCCCGTCGTCTCCATCGTGACGGAGACGAGGATGGGCATGTCGTTGACGTGCTTCTTCGCGCGCTCGAGCGCCTCAAGACATGCGTTGATCGCGCACTTGACCTGCAGCAGATCCTGACACGTCTCGATGATGAATGCGTCGGCGCCGCCATCGATCAGGCCGCGCGCCTGCTCGCGATAGCTGGCGAGCATTGCGTCCCACGTCGTATTGCCAAGCGTCACAAGCTTCGTGCCCGGGCCCATCGAACCCATGACGAAGCGCGGCTTCGAGGCTGTCGCGAACTTCGCGCATGCCGCGCGGGCGATTTCCGCACCGCGTTTGTTCAGCTCGTACGTCCAGGCCACCATCTCGGGATCGAACTCGGCACCGACCAGTTCGTTCGCTCCGAACGTGTCGGTCTCGACACAGTCGGCGCCGACCGCCAGGAACGACTCGTGGATTCGCTGAATGAGATCCGGGCGGCTTCTGACCAGGATGTCCGTGCAGTTCTCGCGGCCGAGGTAGTCTGCCGGATGGCAGTCCGCACACGCGTAAATCGACGATCCCATCGCGCCGTCGAACACCATCACTCGCCGGTCGAGTTCCCGCAGGAATGAAGCCATGCGGGCACTGTAGGGACACCTCGACGAACCTTCAACCGTTCATCCGGGAGAACGGATGAATACCCAAGTTCCGCGTGCCCGCTGGCGTCCGGCAAGCGCTTTGCCCTTCGGCGACAACCCCGTCGAGTTCCCTCGGTACGATCTCCGCCCGCGCGCCGCATCCGGCCGCCTTAGGCCCGCGGTGTCGACTGCGGGTCGCTCCGGAATCTTTCCTTCATGGCGCAGTTTCGATCTGTTCCCCGGATTCTCCGGGCGTTTGCAAGTCTTACAGCAGCTGCGCTGACCGCGTGCTCGACCGCGCCCAAGTCTTCTGCGGACGCTCGCGCGCGCGTCCCGCCAGCCTTGGCGTACGAAACATTCGACGCCGTGTGGACGACCATTGACACGCAGCACTTCGATCCGACGCACAACGGCGTTGACTGGGTCGCGGTCCGCGAAGAGTTCCGTCCGCAGCTCGACAGCGTGCGCACCGACGACGAACTGCGGGCGCTCCTGCAGCAAATGATCGGCCGCCTCGGCCAGTCGCATTTCGGCATCATCCCGGCGCACCTTGCGAATCCCGACGACATGACAGGAGTCGCCAGCGCGGCGAGCGACACGGACGAGTCATCGGGAGGCGGCGATCTCGGCGTGACGTTCCGCCTGGTCGGCAACGACATCCTCGCGATTGCCCCGCGCATCGGCGGTCCCGCTGATGAAGCCGGGATCCGCGCCGGATGGCGGCTGCTCGAAGTGAACGGCCGCGATGTGCGCAGCGAGCTGATGCCGGACGATGCGATCGATGCGCCAATATCGGCCATGCTGCGTTACGTGACCAATCAGACAGCCGCGACGCGGGCGATCGCTGCACCATCGGAAACCGTCCGACTCGTCCTCGACGACGACCGCGGCACACGACACGAAGTCTCCGTGACTGCGGTGAGTTTCGGCGGTGAAATCGTGAAGTTCGGCAATCTCCCGCCGCTCGAAACGCATGTCACGGAACGCACCATCACAACCCCCCAACTCGCCGCGGCCGGCATACCGGCGGCAGAGGCCGATCGCTTGCGGGTAGGCTACCTCGCCTTCAACATCTGGATGGTCGCCGCGGCAACAGGGATCGATCGGGCGGTCGATCTGCATCGAACCCGCGAGGCATTGATCGTCGATCTGCGAGGAAACCCCGGCGGTCTCGGCGGCATGGCCATGGGCGTCGGCGGTCACTTTCTTGACCGCGACGACAGTCTGGGGCGCATGACGAGTCGCGACGGCGCGATCGAGTTTCGGGTGAATCCGCGGCGCGTCAGCGCTGACGGCCGCGTCGTCGAGCCGTTCAAGGGGATGCTCGTGATCCTCGTGGATCCGCTCTCGGCAAGCACCTCGGAAATTTTCGCCGGCGGTCTGCAGGAGCTGGGCCGGGCAGTCGTCGTCGGCGAGACGAGTGCCGGCGCCGCACTCCCTTCGGTCGCCGTGGAGCTTCCCAACGGCGACATCCTGCAGCACGCGCTGGCCGACTTCGTGACGCCGAAGGGGAATCGACTCGAAGGACGGGGTGTCGTTCCCGACCTTCCTGTCACGCTGACGCGCGACAGCGTGTCGCGCGAGTCGGACCCGGTTCTGCAGGCCGCACTTCGATACATCGCACATGAGCGCAAGCGCCGTGTGCATTCCGACGGCTGATTGAGTGAACCGCCTGGACCTGCTCGTACCCGGAGTCCTTTGATCGATGATGCTTTGCCGCCCTTTCACCACCGCCGTGATCCTTCCCCTCGTCGCCGCAATCGCGATCGGGCACGGCGCCGCCGCGCAGTCGGCCACCGCAACACCCCTCGCAACACCCCCGGCGCAAACCCCGTCCCCGCCGGCTGCGCCCGCCACGATGCCTGATGCGCCGCTGCCGACCGCGGAGGAACTTTTTGCGAAGCAGGCTGCCGCGTGCGGCGGTGACGAGGCGTTCGCGAAGATCGAATCGATGACGTCGAAGGCGACCATGAAGATGCCTGCGACGAACCTCAACGGCACGATTGTGTCGCACTTCGCAGTGGCCCCCGCGCACGGCAAGGACGCCGGAAACGTTGCCGGCAACGGCCGCTTCGTGGTGCTGATGAATCTGCCGGGGATCGGCGATGTCCGGACGGGCTTTGACGGAACCGTCGGCTGGTCGACAGATAAGGTGCTCGGCCCGCGCCTCCTTGAAGGGAAGGAGCTCGAGCAGATCAAGACCGATTCCGACTTCCGCCGGGAGCTGTCGCTGCACAAGAAGTTTGACTCGGCGACCGTCGCGGCGCTGACCACCTGGGCTGAGAAGCCTGCCTACGAAGTGCGACTGAAAGGGCAGTCGGGCGATCCGCAGCGGGAAATGACGGTGTATCTCGATCAGGCGACCTCGCTGCTGATCGGCATGAAGATGCTCGCGCAGACGCCCAGTGGCGCAGTGCCCATTGAGACGACGGTGTCTGAGTACCGGGCGTACGAGGGGCCCGCCGGGAAGATCATGCTGCCGGCGAAGACCACGCTGGTCTGGCTCGGCCAGAAGCAGATTCTCGAGGTCGAAGAAGTCGACTTCGACCCGATCGATCCAACTGTCTTTGAACTCCCAGAAGCCATCAAGGCGCTCGTCAAGGCCCGCGACTCCGCGCCGCCGAAGCCTGAGGCGCCGGCGAATCCCGCCAAGGCGCCCGCGGACACGCCAAGTCCAACCAAAACAAACATCCCCTGAGAGATCTCACGAGTGACGAGCCTGCATGGGCTCGTACTCGTCGCACAGTTTCGTACGCTTCGCCCCCTTACTCGCTCACTACTCGCTCACTTTGGGCCATGACGGCTTTTGAAAGGACCCTTCGATGGATCTCCGTCCCCGCACTCTGATTCTCACCGCGTCAACTGTTGCCATTGTGGCTTCTCTCGCGTTCGCGACGCCGCAGACCACGCCATCGGCCACACCGCCGGCAACCCCGCCCGTCACGCCCCCCGCAACAGCCCCGGACGCCAAGCCCGCTGCCGATCTGCCGGAAGGAAAGGCACTCGTTGCGAAGCATCTCGCCGCGATGGGCACGAAGGAAGCCATCGATTCCATCACGTCGTCGCACTACAAGGGATCGATCGACTCGATGATGGGCAAGATCGAGCTGGAAGTAGCGGCAATGAAGCCGAACCGCATGCTGCTCGTGCAGTCGATGGGCGGCATGAAAAACCAGACGGGCTTCGATGGCGTCACCGGCTGGACAAACGATCCTCAGACCGGCGAGATCCACATCCTCAGTGAAGAGATGATCGCCGGCATGGACGGCGGCAGCGACCTGCAGGCGCTCGTCCGCAAGCTCGATGAGCGATTCTCCGGTTTCACGACGACCGGCAAGGAGACCGTGGACGGCACCGAGGTCTACCTCGTCAAGATGGCCGAGAAAGGCGGCGATCAGGTCACCGGACTTTTCGACGCGACGACCGCGCTGCTCAAGGGCATCCGCACGGCATCGCAAGGACCGCAGGGTGCCATGAACAGCACGATTCTGCTCGCGGACTGGATGGACGTGCCAGTCGGCGAGACAGAAAAGATCAAAGTCTTCAAGACGATGATCATCGAGCAAGGTGGCATGCGGATGAACGCCACGTTCACCGACTTCGAATTCAACGAGCTTGATGAGAAGTTCTTCGCTGCGCCTGAAGCAGTGAAGGAACTCGCGAGGAAGCAGAAGGATGCCGCGGCACCCTCGCCGACAGATGGCGGAGCTGCAGCGCCTCCGACAACACCGGCCACAGCGCCCCCCGCTTCCGGCTCGCCGGGTGAACCGGCCAAGCCGGCGACTCCGAAGACGCCGTAATCACAGCTCACGCGTTGGTTCCATGCTGCGGATGACACCCGGGCCGGTCACACGACCGGCCCTTTTCATTTCTCGCATCGCGCACCTGAAGCGATATCCTCCACGCATGCATTCCGGGGATGTTTCAACACAGCGATCTTCGAACCCTTCCCCGCCCGGGCAATCGTCCCGGGCGTTCTCCAGCATGATTCGCCCCGCGCCTGAGCGGGACGCCGCGATCGTGCTGCAGAATGTGCAGAAGCGATTTGGCACGACGTACGCGGTGCGTGACCTCGACCTCGTCGTGCCGCGCGGTTCGTTGTGCGGATTCCTGGGGCCCAATGGCGCCGGCAAGAGCACGACCATCCGCATGATCATGTCGATCATCTATCCCGATTCGGGCGCGGTGCGTGTCCTCGACGGCTCGGCGCTCGCGAAGAAGGATCAGATCGGCTACCTCCCCGAAGAGCGCGGGCTGTACCGGACGATGCGCGTCGTCGAGTTCCTCGCCTACATCGGCACGCTGAAAGGTCTCGACGGCGCCACGGCGAAACGCCGGGCGCTCGAGTGGCTCGAACGCATCGACCTTCCCGGGCAAGCCAAGAAGAAGTGCCAGGAACTGTCGAAGGGCATGCAGCAGAAGGTGCAGTTCATTGCGAGTGTGCTGCACGACCCGGAGCTGCTGATCCTCGACGAGCCGTTCTCCGGACTTGATCCGATGAACGCAATGCTCATGTCCCGCGTGATCACTGATCTGCACGACGCCGGCAAGACCATCATCTTCTCGACGCATCAGATGCGTACCGCGGAAGCGCTGTGCGACCGGGTCGTCCTGATCAACCGCGGCGAGAAGCTGCTCGACGCGCCGCTCGCCGAGGTGCGCACAGCCTTCGACGAGCACACGATCATCATTGAGCCGCAGCATGAAGATTCCGCGCTGATGCAGCGGCTCCGCGGGCTCCCCGGCGTGTCGGATGTGCGGCGCGATGAAGAGAACGATGCGCATCTCCTCGTGCGCCTGAACGACGAGCAGAACCTGCAGGCGGGAATGGTCGCGGTGATGGCGTTCGCGCCGATGCATTCGGTTGCGATCAAACGCACGAGTCTCGACTTCGTCTTTCTGAAATTGGTGGGCGACTCCGGCGGTGCAGCACCTATCGCACCAGCTGCGCGCGTTTCGACGACGGGAGCACCGCGATCATGAACACTCCGGAATCGACAGCATCGGGCCGATCGACCGGCATGACGAAGATCTTGACCGTCGCATGGCGCGAGTTCAAGTACACGGCGCTGACGAAGGCGTTCGTCTTCGGCGCGATCATTCTGCCCATGGTCATCTGGGCCGTCATCGCCGTCATGCCGCTCCTGATCAGTCGCGAACCGCCGCCGCTCACCGGCACCATCGCGATCGTCGACGAGAGCGGACTGGTGTCGGCGGAAGCGGAGAAGGCGTTCCGGGCCGCCGCAGAAAGGTCGAAGGACACCGTCGGCGACGCAATCGCCATCGTCGGCGCGGCGCAGTCGGGGGATATCGCGGCGATGCAGGGGATGGCGGAGCCGATCGGGACCGTCAACATCACGGTGGAAGGAACGACCGATCCGACGGCGGCCGAGGCGCTGCGCGAACGCGTGCGCTCCAACGAGCTGCTCGGTGTCGCCGTCATCGATCCCCAGTTGTTGACTGATCAGCCGCAGAATGCCACGCTCGAACTGCTCGTGCAATCCACGAGCAGTCCCAAGCACACGACGATGTACGAGCGCATTCTGCGCAGCGCGACCGTCAAGGCCCGCGTCGCGCTGACGGGCGGCAACTACGAGCAGCTCTCTGCGATGCTGAAGAATCCGGTCATGGACACGCAGCGCGTGGCGCGCGGAGGAGGAACGGCCAAGGAGAGCGTCGTCGCGCGCATCTTCGTGCCGTTCGGATTCATGCTGCTGCTGTGGATCTCCGTGTTCAGCAGCGGACAGTACCTGCTGACCACGACGATCGAAGAGAAGTCGAACAAGGTGATGGAGGTGCTGCTCTCAGCGGTGAGTCCGATGCAGCTGCTGGCGGGCAAGATCCTCGGACAGGCGCTGGTCAGCGCGGTGCTGATCGGCGTCTACGGCGTGGTCGCCATGTCGGGGCTCGCACTTCTCTCGATGGCCGACCTCGTGCCGCCGATGCTCCTCGTGTATCTCGTGATTTATTACGTGATGGCCTATTTCATGGTCGCGACGATGATGGCTGCGGTCGGCAGCGCCGTCAGCGATCTGCGCGAAGCACAGGCACTCGTCACGCCGGCGATGCTCGTGCTGATGGTGCCCATGATTCTCTGGATGCCGATCAGCGACAGCCCCAACGGCATGCTCGCCGTGGTGACGAGCTTCATTCCTCCGGTGATTCCGTTCGTCATGATTCTGCGGCTTGCGGCCTCCGAACCGATCCCCATGTGGCAGACGATGCTCAGCCTCGTCATCGGCTTCGCCTCCATGTTCGTGATGCTCTGGGCTGCTGCCCGCATCTTCCGCGTCGGCGTGCTCATGCAGGGCAAACCGCCGTCGCCGCTCGAACTGCTGAAGTGGATTCATTATCAATGATGGCACTCCCTCTGAGCGAGCGCTAGGCAATGGGTGTCGACCCGTCGGTCCTGGTCGCATGGCTGGCGGGCATGCTCATCGCCGCGCTGGTGATTCTCTTGTTTTGGCGCGCGATGTTCTCCGACCGGAGCCGCGGCCGGCGCCGCTGCCCGTCGTGCTGGCACGACATGAGCGGCGCCCCGACGCTTCGCTGCCCCGAGTGCGGCCATGACGCACGTCACGAGCGGCGGCTCTTCGCGACTCGCCGCCGCTGGCGCCGCGCGTTCGGATTGGTGGCCGCGCTCGTCGTGACGGCGCTGGTCGTGCGGGTGCGCGTCACCGGGGAGAATCTCTTCGAGTACGCCCCGACGTGGGCGCTCTGCGCTGCGCTTCCTTACACAACCTCGACTCCCGCGGGGCCGGGGGCTCCTCCATTCGTCGGACCCATCCAGCGCGCCCTCGATGAACGCATTCTCAAGGGGCGCGTCGATGCTGAAACGCTCGATCGCATCGCATCAATCATCCTCGCAGGTGACGCAGGGGCGCGTCCGCCCAGCGTCGAATGGGAAGCGCGGTACGGCCGGCTGATCAACGTCCTGCGCCGTGCGTCGTACGACGCGGTCGATCGTGGCGAAACGGACGCGCCGATCTTCGCGATCGTCGATCGCTTCCGCGTGCTGCCGCCCCGCTCGACGTTGACCGTCGCGACATCTGTGCCGTCGGGCGCTCCGCTGTACGTCAGCCTCCGCGTGGAGGACTGGTGGCCGCCGACCACGCATGCGCGCGTGCGCGTGCGCGACGTCGAAGATGGCACGGAGCAGATCATGGGACTCGACGCCGGCGCATCCGGTGCGGGCGCGTTCCCATTTTCCTTTGCGCCGGTGCGCGACGACGAACGCCAACGGCGGTTTCGCATCACGATCGAAACCCGCCGATCCACAGCCGACGGTCAACCCGATCGTTCCGCACCCTGGGGCCCGATCCACGTCGTTGAGCGCGTGGTCGCGTTCACTGTCGGCGGCAGCACGATCGCGCTGCAGCCGACGTCGTCGAAGGCACTCGACGAGGCGATGGCGCAGGTGTTCTCGCAGGGCATGGTGGTGTGGCGCACGGGACTGCGCCGTTTCGGGCTGCGGTTTGATCCAAGTCGGACAGCCGAGCCGAGCTTCGACGGCGTGGTCCTCGGCCTGGATGTCCAGATTCTCGAAGACGATGTGGTGCGCCGGCACAGCCGCATGTGGTGGCCCGCCGGTTCCAGCGGACGACAGACACAGTGGCAGATTCTGAGCGAGGATCTCTCATCGCTTGAGCGGCTGGATCCTGCAGCGACGAACTGGACAGTCAAGATCATCGGCGATCGCGATGTTGCGCATCGCCCGTTTGTGAACTCGCCGACAGGCGGTCCGTCGCCTTACGCGATGTACTGGTCGGGACAACTCACGCTACCGCTTTCCATTCAATTCAGTGAGAGCGCTGCGCCGCGCCGAAGGTGGTTTATCCTGCCCGAGGCGGATGTACCCTTGACGGACGCGCCGGTCGCGAGCGGTCGCCCCTCCGTCGGCGATTCTGGCGACGCCGGCGCCACGGCGCCTCCTTCATCTTCGGAAACGCAATGATGCTGCACGACACGCTATGGGCACCATGGAGAATGGCTTACCTGCGCGACCTCGAGCGCAAGGCTGCAGCGGGTCACGCGCATTCGGCAGCGGTGCCTTTTTGCAGCAATTTTCTCCAGGACTACTGGATGCATCCGGAGCGCGACGAAGCGTCACTCGTCGTGTATCGAGATCGCTTCGGCATGATCCTGCTCAACCGCTATCCGTATGTCAACGGTCACGTGCTCATCGCCTTGGGCGACGTGCGTCCATCGTTGCATGATTACGACGCGGAATCCCGCGCTGCATTCTGGCGGCTCGTTGAGCGCGCCATCGAACTCGTGCAGAAGACGCTCGAGCCGCAAGGCATCAACATGGGCATCAATCAGGGATGCGCCGCCGGCGCTGGACTTCCCGAACATGTGCACGCGCATGTGCTGCCGCGCTGGAACGGCGACACGAACTTTATGGCGGCCGTCGGCGACGTGCGCATCGTGCCCGATGCGCTCGAGTCAGTATGGCGCGACTACCGCGCGACCGTCGCGCGGCTCGGGTGGTGAGCGCGGAACGTACTCGCGGCGCAGCAATCCGAAGTACTGCGCGTCCTGGATTTCGCCGTTCACGAAGTACCGTTCGCGCAGCAGCCCTTCGTTGCGGAATCCGAGCGCCTCAAGGAGCGCGATCGATCCACTGTTCCGGGGATCGGCGTCCGCTTCAATGCGATGAAGATCGAGTTCGTTGAATGCGAACTCGATACCGCGACGAACCGCCTCCCGCGCCATTCCGCGGCCCCATGCCGACCGGCGCAGCGCAAAGCCGATTATCTCCGCGCGACGGTGTATGGAATCGATGCGGTACAAGGTGAACGTGCCGATGACTGTCCCTTGCTCGGCGATTCCCCACTGGAACAGCGAGCCCTCTGCAACTCCACGGTGAATCTCACAGAGAAGCGACGAGGCGGCGTCGACGTTCGCGAGCGGACCTGAACTCCAGAATCGCATGACCTGGGCAGCCGGCTGGCGGTGAGAGACGCTGGGAGCATGCGATCGATGGAGGAGAAGGAGAAGCACTCCACGCGGGCCCGCCCGGGTCGGTTTAACGAGCTGTCGCGCGTCAAAGAGTGGCTCGTGCAAGAGCCAACACCGATCAGGTGCTTCACCCGAACCCCAGTGTAAAGTGGGCTCGGCGGCCGACGGACCCGGTCTTCCACTCGAGGGAGGCTTGACCTTCGCCGCGGCATCGGCGATCCCATGGGGTTCAGAAAGGTTCGAGGAATGCGGCTGACCGCTTTCCCGAGTGGGCCCGCGCGGAGTGCGGCATGACTTTACACCGTTCGGACCGTCGGGCAAACTTTTGGCAACCGAGATCGAAGAGTTTTCGAATCGTTGACAGGTCCGAGTGATCGACGTTATCTTTCGCTGTCTCGCGGACTTCGCACGACGACGGCCCTCACGACAATCAAGCTCCCCTCCTTCGCGGAATTCAAAACGATGCGCACCCACAGCCTTGCCTCGCTCGCTCTCGTCACGTGTGTGGTCACTTGTCTGGGTGGCGCCCTCACCGGCTGCAAGTCCGATCCGCTGGCGACCGATTTTGACAGCATCAAGAAAGATCTCACACCGGAGCTGCAGGCGCAGGCAGAGCGTCCGTCCGACGTCGAGCGCAACATGGCCGTGACGTTCGAGCAGAACAAGCGCATGATCTGGAACGACTTGGGTCGCGCGTTCTACACGGATCGTCCGAGCTACCTGAGCCCGTACTTCACCGCCCCGACCGGCGGCCAGCCTCGGTAAGTCGAAGCACTCCTCCACACGACGCCATTCGTCAGGGCTCTGAGGCATCGACCTCGGGGCCCTCTTTCTTTTCCAGCTTTTTTCTGCTCGACGTTTCCCATTGAGCCGTTGACCGCCAAAGCGGCCCCGTCGCTTCGTCCCTGCCTACCCTCCCCTCTGTTCCCCATCGCTCGTGGCCGACCGCACCTCCACCGTCTCTGAATCGCCCGCCCCACCTGAGGTGCGCCCCCGCGGCGCGCATCTCCGGCCGATTCACCATGTCCAGCGGAGTGTCGGACTGCTGGGGGCGATGGTCTCCAGCTTCCACCCGCGAAAGCTGCCGCCGATGCTGCGGGCCACGTATGCCCGCGAGCTGGTGTCGTGGATTTTCCTCCCGGTCATGCTCGGCGCCATCGAAGGCGGCACGATCGCCGTGGTGGTCAAGAAGAGCTTCAGCAACGTCGACGGCATCTCGCCGATCGCACTGAACATCGCCATCGCGATCCTGACGGCGGCGCCGAACTTTGCGAACCTCACCAGCTTCATCTGGGCCGCGCTCGCGCGGGGCCGTGCCAAGGTCCCGTTCATCTCCGCGCTGCAGCTGGCGACGTCGATCCTCGTCGGTCTGATCGCCTTCGCGCCACACAATCAGTTTGGCTTGATCATGATCGCGACGCTCGTGGTTCTCGCGCGCACCTGCTGGACCGGCGTGATCACACTGCGGTCCGCAGTATGGCGCAACAATTATCCCAGCGCGAGCCGCGCGACGATCGCGGGCAAGATGGCGACGATGCAGTCCCTGATGCTCGCGGTCGCCGGCTGGATCGTCGGCGAAGCGATGGACTGGGATTCGAACTCGTTCCACGTCGTCTTCCCGCTGCTCGCGTTCGTCGGCATCACGGGCAACCAGATCTATCGCAAGGTGCGCCTGCGCGGCCAGCGTCGTCTCGCGCGGGCCGAACTCGCGGGCCGAGCCGGCCCGTCATTCTCGCTGATGCCGACATCGATGCTCGCCGCATTCATCCGATCGATGCGCGAAGTCGCGACCACGCTGCAGGACGACAAGCTCTATCGCGGTTTCATGGGGTGGATGTTCGTATTCGGCTTCGGCAATCTCATGTACATAGCGCCGCTCACGATTGTGCTGAGCGATCAGTTCCATGTGAGTTACGCCGAAGGAATCATGATCACGACCACGATCCCGCTGATCGTGATGCCGATCGCGATTCCGCTGTGGGCCAAGCTGCTTGACCGGACGCACATCATTCATTTCCGCGCGATCCACGGCTGGACGTTCGTGGCCGGCACGCTCGCCATGTGGCTCGCGACCTACCTGCCCGCGTTCTGGCTCTTCTATGTGTCGAGCGTGCTGCTCGGCGTCGGGTTCGCCGGCGGGATCCTCGCCTGGAATCTTGGCCATCAGCATTTCGCGCCCGCGCACAAAGACGGCCAGTACATGGCGGTCCATGTGACGCTCAACGGACTGCGCGGTGTGATCGCGCCGATCGTCGCACTCTGGATTTTCGAGTGGACGCGCCGCAAGGAGCTCGATACCTCGATCGTGTTCGCGATCTGCGTCGCTGTGAACAGCATCGGCGTGCTCGGTTTCATGGCGATGGGGCGTTCGCTGCGACGGGCCGAGCAGCTGGTCGCAGGCGGCGATCCCGCGCTCGCGCTGCCGCCGAAGTAACGTCCTTAGCGCAACGCGGACCGAAGGAATCCCGTCTCCACGCCTCAGAAACCGCTTTCGGTGCGCGCCTGACAACTTCGTGGCCGGCGCATTGCTCCATGCGACGTGCGCCTTCGCGAGTCCCGCTATACTCGGCCCCTTCCGGTTTCAACGCTCGGCATGTGCCAGGCACCGGTCCGCACCTTCTTCTTACATTGCGTTGCGACCTGCTTCGCCACTCGCTCGCCACTCGCTGCGAGTCGTGTGAAGCCATCTCCGGTCGCGACCACCCACCACAGCATGGTCGATTACAACCTGATTGAGGAACTCCAGCTCGACGCCGATGCGGCCGAGCTCATGCTCCGCGAAGCGTTTGGCGACACCGTCGCCAAGGGCGACATGAACTCCCTCCTGAAGGAGGAGATCAAGAACTTTGCCCCAGGCACGATTCTGAAGGGCCACGTCGTCGGCTATGCCGGCGACTTCGTGGTCATCGAAGTCGGCCTGAAGAGCGAAGGCTTGGTCGAGAAGAACGAGTTCGACGGCGACGTCGCCATGGGCGATGAAGTCGAAGTGCTGCTCGAACAGCTCGAAGGCGATGACGGCGGCGTCATTCTTTCGAAGCGCAAGGCCGACCGCATCCGCGGCTGGGAGCAGATTCTCCAGACCCGCAAGGAAGGCGACGTCGTCGAAGGCAAGTGTGTCCGCAAGATCAAGGGCGGGCTGCTCGTCGATATCGGCGTGCCGGTCTTCCTTCCCGCTTCGCAGGTGGACGTGCGTCGTCCCGGCGACATCGGCGACTACATCGGCAAGATGGTGCGCGCCGTCATCCTCAAGATTGACGAAGAGCGGCGCAACATCGTGATCAGCCGTCGCAAGCTGATTGAAGAAGAGCGCGAAGACGCGAAGCGCCGCCTCCTCGACAGCGTGAAGGAAGGCGACATCGTTCGCGGCACCGTCACGAACATCGCCGACTTCGGCGCGTTCGTCGATCTCGGCGGCATCGACGGTCTCCTGCATGTCACCGACATGTCGTGGGGCCGCGTGAATCACCCGAGCGAAATCGTCCGCATTGGCGACGAGCTCGAAGTGAAGATCCTAAACATCGAGCGCGAGCGCGAGAAGATCTCGCTCGGCCTCAAGCAGAAGGAAACGTCGCCGTGGGAGCAGATCGAGCGGAAGTATCCGGTCGGCTGCCGCGTGCGTGGTGCGGTCGTCAACCTCATGTCCTACGGCGCGTTCGTGCGTCTGGAAGAGGGCATCGAAGGTCTCGTGCACATCTCCGAGATGTCATGGACTCGTCGCGTCAATCACCCGAGTGAAGTCGTGCAGGTTGCCGACGAAGTGGATGTCGTGGTCCTCGACATCAACAAGGACAAGCTCGAGATTTCGCTCGGCATGAAGCAGACCGAAGTCAATCCTTGGGAGCTCGTCGCCGAGAAGTATCCGCCAGGCACGATCATCGAAGGCAAGGTCAGAAACCTCGCCAACTACGGCGCGTTCATCGAGATCGAGCCGGGCATCGACGGTCTGCTGCACGTCAGCGACATCAGCTGGACGAAAAAGGTTGCGCATCCGAACGAGGTGTTCAAGAAGGGCGACAGCGTCAAGTGCGTCGTCATCGATGTCGACCAGGAGAAGCAGCGCGTCGGTCTCGGTCTCAAGCAGCTCAGCGAAGATCCATGGATCGAAGCGATCCCGAGCGCGTACCGTCCGGGCATGATCGTGCAGGGCACGATCACGAAGATCACGAACTTCGGCGTGTTCGTCGAGCTGGAACAGGGCCTCGAAGGTCTGCTGCACATCAGCGAGCTGAGCGACCAAAAGGTCGAAAACCCGCAGGACGTGGTCAAGGTCGGCCAGGCCGTGGACGTGAAGATCCTCCGCGTGGACACAGACGATCGCAAGATCGGCCTCTCACTCAAGCGCGCCCAGTGGGGCTCGACACCGGGCGAAGAGCGCGAACTCGCCGCCGAGAACTTGAAGGGCGGCAAGCCAACACGCGGCGGTATGGACGATCACGGAGCGATGGGGACGGATAAGATCAAGCTGTGAGGCGAGATCGGGTTTGACTGAAGGAACTTAAAAAGCCCCGGGCGTCAGGCCGGGGCTTTTTTTATTTGGTGCTTGAGGCTTTCGTGTGGGTAGCCGACCGGCCCGGATACAGATCAAGCCCCGTCGGCCCTTCGCCCCGGCGGACGAGGCCTGACGCACGGCACTCGAATCGCGCCGCCATCGGCAGATCGCTGTGCGATCCGGCGAAACAGAAGAAAGAGAGCCCGCCGTCGCCGTCGCATCGCCGCCGCAGGGGTCCGGCGCATGCGAGGGCGACGGCGGGCGGTCAGGCGCCCACATGACGCTGCGAACGCGATGGAGCCCGAGCGGAGCCGCCCGAAAGATGGCCTTCCTTTTCTCTGGCGCCGGCCTGCGGACGGAGCCCGGGCTGCGGAACGCGGCAGCGTCGCCCACACGAAAGCCTGAAGACCCCAAAAGTGGGCGCCCCGTCTCGTCGAACCCGTCTCCTTCGTACAGCTGGATGGCGCCCCCGGGTTGTTCTGAGTACCAGAGCATGGCTGCGCCGGTGCCTCGATCGACAAACCGGCCGCGTAGTTCTTCAGCAGAAGCCGGGACACGTGCCTCGCGATGGTGTTCAAGCTGGCGCACGCGGCCCAGCGCCATTGGAGGAAGCTGAACGCAAGCCAACTGCTCGGCGACGTGGTCGCCGGGGTCCTGTTCCAAGACGGCATCCAGGCCAAGGCCGCCGCCTGATCGCGACACCGCCGCACACAAGATTTGACGGTAGCCGAGAACCACTCGGGCAGAACGCAGACGAGGAGTGTGCCAAGCGCTAGCCCGTTCGAAGAGAATTCAACGCTCGCAGTCCGCCAAGAAAGTGAGTGAGTGGGCCAGCGCCTATGTACTCTGCTTCCAGTTCGAACAGGCGCCAACATTCACTCGCGCCTCTACAAAGTTCTTGGTTAGAAACGAAACGCTTTCCATTGTGGGTTGCGTGGACGATTGCGATGGTCTCCATCAAGTGGCCTAGGAACGAGAATGCTCGCCGTCCCTCGGGATCAAACCCTTCCGGCCAAAGGGTACGACCAGTAGAGGCGTTGTCGAGCAGCCTTTCCAGCGAAAAAAATGCAGCGGTCCGACACTGCACTGAACAATCTGGGATTCGCGTGGAAGCCGCAAGGAGCGCTCTTATCTCGTGAAAGCCCCAACAAGGCCGTGGAAGCTTCGCTTCGGAGCGCATTGCAGCGGCGAGCGAACTACATCGCTCCACAAGTGCGGCTTCGACAACGAGCCCGAGTTCCAACGCGGCCAACAGTGCGTGACCGCAATCAGGGCGCCCCTCATTCAGCTGGTTGCAAGCGTCTAAAACGACCCGCTTCCATGGAATCCAATCCACAATCTCCAGTAGCTCAGGTCCGTAGCGCGCAACTGCCATGTAGCACCCGATCTCGCCAGGGTGAGCTTCTCCGTTTCCGAAGCGATCTGTGCCGTCTAGGGTGGCCACTCGCCATTTGTTCCGATCAAGCCAAGCTCGACGTTCGGGACGGGAAACGACGGCGGACTCAGACAGAGCTCTCGCCGCCCTCATGGCTGTCTGTCTAGTGCCGGCATATGCCACGTGGGCAAGGTCAGAAGCGATCGTACGGGGAGAGATTAGCGAGTCGCATTTCAGTTCAAAGCGCGACTCCACCGCCTGCAGGAGCGCTGGCAACTCCCCGGTCGCATCATTCGAGTCAGCGAGTCGCGTCGCAACAAAGCCTGTCGCCGCACCAGCTATCAAGGCGCAGCTTCGACCTGTAAACGTGCGCCTTCCAATCAACGGATCATACATCGTCGAAGGCTCGCAGCGGTAATGAGTCCAGCGGTTGCAGCGACTAGCGTTGGAAGAGTCAATTGTCCTGACCAACCATTCCCTTCGTGGAGTTCTGGCAAGACAACCGTCGCATAGCCAGACGCTTTGTCAAACACCGAATCTCTTTCAATGCCTACAAGCACGCTGGCCGTCGTCGGCTCAAGCAACGTAAGAGCTGGAACCCCGTTATCGCAATGAGAAATCGCTACTATAAAATGACCGCTTCGAATTTTCGCGTCGACCGAGCGATCATCTCGCAGATGTACTATCGCCACGCAATCGCAGGGAAGATCCTCGGGTGCAATGCGAACACTCCGCGCATCAAGATTCCGCGATCGGAGGGCTTCTGTAATTTCATCAAGAGACAAGGTTCCGTCCGCAGCGCCAGCCTCCGCAAGCTCCCACTCCCGAATTGGTCAGCCAGAAACGCGTAGAACAGTAGCGATGGCTGCCCTGCCACAGCTTAGGGGGCTATCCGCAAGCCCTTTTTGCTTATCAGAGTCGCTCCCAACAACGCTCAAGGCTGCCGTAAATATCAGAACAAAACACTTCATAAACGAGCGATTTCTGAGCCACCCGCACGCCGCGATCGCCATGTGACTAGAAAAAATGAAACTGCGGCGACAGTAAAAGAAACGAATACCAATGCCAGCACCAGAGAACCGACTTCTCAAGGAGGAACCGCTGCTTTCCCCAAACGCCTTACGAGATGCTGCAAATTCAGGAAGCGTATCCAGCCTCGCTAGGACGGTGCGCAGTGGTGTTTGCTCGCCGGCGACTGCCAACCGCGCCCCATCCGGACCCCAGATCTTCGTTCCTGCCGGGAGTAGTTGGGTAAGTTCGAATTCTGCTATAGGGGGAGCCAGATTAACGACAGGAGCACCTTGACCATCACTTGCAATCTCAAATGAGTAACGGAGCCCTTCGGAAAGCTCCTCGTCGCCGCGAGCCCCTACGATTCGTTCGCCATACAAAGGAAGGAACGCGCCGTTGGGCAAAGCTAGAAAATCGGTCACGTTCCATGTTACAGATATTTCTTCCGAACCGTTGTCGCGGCTCTCTTGATAAATCGGCAGATGGCCGCGATTTCTCGCGAGCCAGAGCGTGGTTCTTATATTCCCTTCATTGTCGAATCGATCGATTACCGCGCAATCGAATCCATTGACGTTTTCGGTCGCGGGGCGAAGAGTGGTGTCGGACAGGGCAAGAAGCGAAAGCAGATCTTCGGGGTCGGGCTGCCCATTGGCAGTCACGGGAAACCAGCGCAAGGCCCACCAAATGTCGCTTTGTCGAATCGCGCGTGCTGCCGTCTCTCGGACTTCAGTAGAAGGTTTACCCGTGTGCGCAGACTTATACGGATCACAGTTGACCTTCGCGCGAGGCGTTCACGCCAGCAGCGGCAGCTCCCGACAGAGATCGCACCACGAGCGCACGGATCAACTGCGGCCCGTATTAGTTACTGAATTGTATTCCGTTCCAGACTCGCCGTCCCATACCGTGATATTGTGAACGCAATGCACGCCTGCTGTTTCACCGCATGGGGAGGAATGCACAGCAAATGCATCGCCGCTGATGACAACTCGAACCCGACTCATCGCAACGCTGTTTTCAGGTCCTTGCAAACGCTTTGACACGCCTTCAATCGACGACGACGATAGTGAGCCACGCTGTACTGCTACAGCTGCGGCGATCGACTCTTTCGTCTCGGGCAACGTCCGAGCCTCCGCTGCCTCGCTTACTCCCAAGCAAGTCCAAAACAGAACTGCGAAAACACAAGCTCGCACGCAGTGAAACTCAAACGAAGTCATTAGGATCTCCCATCAATAATAACGGCATGCGATCAGACATGAATAACCGGTCTATTCGTCGTGGTTTCAAAGGACATTGGACGTACAATCCCAATAGATTGTAGCGTTCACCGAGGAGCACCAGAAAGTGCCCGTTAGAGTGCCGGTAGTGCAAGCTCCGCAGCCAACGGGACAATTGTAGACATTGTAGGTAATTCCCATTCCGTTGTTGGGGGGTGCAGGCGCCCCGCAGTTAGCTGCCACCGGGTTTATATCGCCGTTGTCATTGTTTGCACCGGCAGCGGGCACCCCCACAGGGATCGCAACGCAGACATCATAGTTGTACTTCGCCGTCCCGACTGGATCGTCAAAGCGGGTCACCGGATTGGGGTCCACGCCGTTCGCGGTACTAAACGTGGCATCTTGGCCAGTGACGGCCACCGGGGTCATCGCGGCGCCCGTGTTCGGGTAGATGATTGACGTGGCGCTTCCATTCGGTTCGCCGCCCTGATGCCAATAGCGGGGTACGCCTGCATACCAAGTATCAAATCGGATGCGATCCGGACCCGCGACCATGTCAACCCCTGGGTGGGGCGGATCTTGCGGTTCACCGGGGGTGGCGCCCACGTTAATTACAGTACGTTCAAGAGAAGTCTGGGCGATGCCCGGGAGAGCGAGAAATGCGCACATCACGATCGAGCTGAGTTTGGCATTCCTCATAGCAGTCTCCTGAGCGGCTATCACTGTGGCGGCACAGTTGTTCACGAGTGTACGAAGCACGGCCAGAATGTCGACAGCGTGGTTACCGCCACTTACGCCGCTGTCAAGGGGGTGTAGTCCAGTTTCCCGGATTGTCGATAAGGCTTCCGCACCCACGGATGGGTGCGGGAGAGAAAGCCGACCACAGGTCATGGAGGACCGGACAATGTCTGATCTGAACGTTCAGTGCCAGAACCGCAGGGAGCAGGTGATCGCGGAGCGTGCGCT
>Ga0163148_10000276_pt1 | contig 69084 bp, 55 predicted proteins | sample OliLakLV19MP7P2_FD_148606 | JGI IMG/M metagenome (GOLD analysis project Ga0163148, IMG submission 148606) | Freshwater microbial mat bacterial communities from Lake Vanda, McMurdo Dry Valleys, Antarctica- Oligotrophic Lake LV.19.MP7.P2 | ecosystem: Environmental > Aquatic > Freshwater > Lake >... | reverse complement strand
TATATTAGTGAATTTGCAATATTTAAGCCATCTGCAAATCCCAACAACATAAAATTACCGTTATTACTCATTTCAATATTTTTTGGGTCTGCATTACTAAGTTTAATTCCCTCTAATTCGTTCAAAGGAGTAAGGTCAAAAAAGTGGATAGCATCTGACATAAAATAAATTAATGTTTTGCCATCGTTTGTTAAAGTAAATTGTGTTGAGCTTGTCTCTCCAAAGTCTTTAATTATTTTTCCCTCCAAATCTATCATTTTTAAATAATATTTCCAATTATGGATATTACTAACATAACTGTAAATAATATATTTACTGTCATCTGTTATCCATGCTTTTGAAATTAAATTTATGTGTTGTCCAAAATAGCTTGGTGTAAATTCTTTAAACAAAGACTTTGTGTTAATATCATAAATTTTGATAAAAGAAGAAATTGGATTGTTACTTGAATTTCCACAAATAACATATTTATTTTGCCTTTCTTTGCCTTTCATTGTAAGCTAAAGAACCATAATTACTATTTGTTGTGTAGTCCCAGTAAATTCGTTTGAATGTTATTGGGTCTAATAATCCAACTCCAGAACCATAAGCTGCTACCAAAGTCTTTCCATCTCTTGCCATAAGCAAATTGTATGCTCCATTAGTTTGGCATTTTTAACACCCTCTGTCAGCAAGCTGACATCTCCCTTGATAGGGAGAAATAATATTTTTTCACTTATAACTTGTCATTTAGTTTGGCAGTTTTAACACCCTCTGTCAGCAAGCTGACATCTCCCTTGATAGGGAGAAATAATATTTTTTCACTCATAACTTGTCATTTAGTTTGGCATTTTTAACACCCTCTGTCAGCAAGCTGACATCTCCCTTGATAGGGAGAAATAATATTTTTTCACTCATAACTTGTCATTTAGTTTGGCAGTTTTAACACCCTCTGTCAGCAAGCTGACATCTCCCTTAATAGGGAGAAATAATATATTTTCACTTATAACTTATTGTGTCAACTTATACCGGCTTAAGACAATAGGGAGAAATAATATATTTTCACTTATAACTTGTCATTTAATTTGGCATTTTTAACACCCTCTGTCAGCAAGCTGACATCTCCCTTGATAGGGAGAAATAACATTTTTTCACTTATAACTTGTCATTTAGTTTGGCATTTTTAACACCCTCTGTCAGCAAGCTGACATCTCCCTTAATAGGGAGAAATAATATTTTTCACTTATAACTTGTCATTTAGTTTGGCATTTTTAACACCCTCTGTCAGCAAGCTGACATCTTCCTTGATAGGGAGAAATAATATATTTTCACTTATAACTTATTGTGTCAACTTATACCGGCTTAAGACAATAGGGAGAAATAACATTTTTTCATTCTTAACTTGTCATTTAGTTTGGCATTTTTAACACCCTCTGTCAGCAAGCTGACATCTCCCTTGATAGGGAGAAATAATATTTTTTCACTTATAACTCATCATTTAGTTTGGCAGTTTTAACACCCTCTGTCAGCAAGCTGACATCTCCCTTGATAGGGAGAAATAATATATTTTCACTTATAACTTGTCATTTAGTTTGGCATTTTTAACACCCTCTGTCAGCAAGCTGACATCTTCCTTGATAGGGAGAAATAATATTTTTTCATTCATAACTCATCATTTAGTTTGGCATTTTTAACACCCTCTGTCAGCAAGCTGACATCTCCCTTGATAGGGAGAAATAATATTTTTTCATTCTTAACTTGTCATTTAGTTTGGCATTTTTAACACCCTCTGTCAGCAAGCTGACATCTCCCTTAATAGGGAGAAATAATATTTTTTCACTTATAACTTGTCATTTAGTTTGGCATTTTTAACACCCTCTGTCAGCAAGCTGACATCTCCCTTGATAGGGAGAAATAACATTTTTTCACTTATAACTTATTGTGTCAACTTATACCGGCTTAAGACAATAGGGAGAAATAATATATTTTCACTTATAACTTGTCATTTAGTTTGGCAGTTTTAACACCCTCTGTCAGCAAGCTGACATCTCCCTTGATAGGGAGAAATAATATTTTTTCACTTATAACTTATTGTGTCAACTTATACCGGCTTAAGACAATAGGGAGAAATAATATTTTTTCATTCATAATTTATCACTCATAATTGAATTTTGGTGTTTGATATAGGAATATAACACTTCTATTTTTAGACTTGTCTTGTTTGTTTAAAATAAAAATATGGTTAAGATTAAAAAAATACTTAAATTCCTTGCTTGTAATTAACATAATTTATAAACTTGTCAAACTAATCGGAGTATCTCTTACTCATGTTCAATTTGAGAAATTACTTTAAACCTGCTTCATTCTTAGCATTGTTCTTTGCTATGAGCAATTTTGCCTTCAGTAGCGAAGCGGATTTAATCCTTCCTGCTTTTGATGCAAATCAAACAAACATACTTTATTTAGGTTTAGTTGTTTGTGTACTTGGTCTTGGATTCGGAATTTTCACATTTTTCCAAGTGAAAAATTTGAGAGCACATAAATCAATGCTCGATGTTGCACAGCTAATCTTTGAAACTGCAAAGACTTACCTTATCCAACAAGGTAAATTTATAGTTTATTTAGAGTTACTGATTGGTTCTATCATTGCAATTTATTTCGGTGCATTGCAGGGTATGTCGTTCCAAGGTATAGCACTTATTTTGCTATTCTCAATAATTGGTATTCTTGGTTCATATTCAGTTGCTTGGTTTGGTATTAGAGTAAATACTTATGCTAATGCTCGTATGGCATTTGCTTCATTGGAAAGCAAACCATTGAAATTATTGAAAATTCCTTTAAAATCAGGTTTAAGTATTGGTGTATTATTGATATGTGTTGAGCTTATCTTAATGCTTATAATTCTTTTGACTGTTCCTAAAATATATGCTGGTGTATGCTTTATTGGTTTTGCTATTGGTGAGTCTTTGGGTGCTTCAGTGCTTAGGATTGCAGGTGGTATCTTCACAAAAATCGCAGATATCGGTGCTGACTTAATGAAAATTGTATTCAATTTGAAAGAAGATGATCCTGCTAATCCTGGTGTAATTGCCGATTGTACTGGCGATAACGCTGGCGATAGCGTTGGACCAACAGCAGATGGTTTTGAAACTTATGGTGTAACGTTAGTTGCTTTGATTAGCTTTATTCTATTGAGTGTATCAAACGCATTCCAAACTCAGATTATCACTTGGATATTTGCAGTTGGTGTGTCAATGGTAATTGCTTCGATAGCTGCTTATTATGTAAATGATGTAATTAGTAACATAAGATATAGCAAAGTGAAAGATATGGACTTTGAAGTTCCTTTAACTTCATTGGTTTGGGTAAATTCAATTTTAGCTATAATTGCTACTTTTGCTGTGTCATATTGGATGTTATCTGGTATTTCTATCAATGGTCAAAATAATCTATGGTTATTGCTTTCTTTGATAATGAGTTTAGGTACTTTGGGTGCTGCTCTTATACCAGAATTTACAAAAATCTTTACTTCAACTAAAGCAGCTCACACGAGAGAAGTAGTTGCTGCCAGCCGCGAAGGTGGAGCTTCATTGAATATTCTTTCTGGTTTATCTGCTGGTAATTTTTCAGCTTTCTGGAAAGGAATGGTATTCTTTGGATTGATGTGGGCAGCATATATGGTAGGGGAGCAAGGTCTTTCTGCATTTATGGGCTATCAAACAATTTTTGCTTTTGGATTATTAGCATTTGGTTTCCTTTCTATGGGACCTGTAACTATTGCAGTAGATAGCTATGGCCCAATTACTGACAATGCTCAATCAATCTATGAACTATCACTAATTGAAACATTGCCAAATATTGCAGCTGAAATTGAAAAAGATTATGGTTTCAAACCAGATTTCGAACACGCTAAACAATATTTAGAAGAAAACGATGGTGCTGGAAATACTTTCAAAGCAACATCAAAACCAGTATTAATTGGTACTGCGGTAGTTGGTGCTACTACTATGATTTTCTCATTGGTATTGGTACTGCAAAAAGCTTATGGAATTGATTTAGGAATCACTAATCCAGATGCACTTAAATTAGCAATCTCTGGAGTACTTAGTTTATTAAATCCATTCACTTTGTTTGGATTGCTTTGTGGTGGAGCTGTGATTTATTGGTTCACTGGTGCTTCTATTCAAGCGGTAACAACTGGAGCATTTCAAGCAGTTGACTTCATCAAGAAAAATATTGATTTAAATAATCAATCAGCATCTACTGAAAATTCTAAGAAAGTTGTTCAGATTTGTACTCAATATGCTCAAAAAGGTATGTTTAATATCTTCATTGGTGTATTCTGCTTCACATTGGCTTTTGCATTCTTTTCTGCTCCACAAGGAACAAACTACACTCCAACAGCTTTCTTTATCAGCTATTTGATGTCAATAGCATTGTTTGGTCTTTATCAAGCGATGTTTATGGCAAATGCTGGCGGTTGCTGGGATAATGCTAAAAAAATCGTTGAAACTGAATTGAAAGAAAAAGGTACTGAATTGCATTCAGCTTGTGTTGTGGGCGATACAGTTGGCGATCCATTTAAAGATACTTCATCTGTTGCTTTGAATCCAATTATTAAATTCACTACTCTTTTCGGTATTTTGGCAATGGAAATGGCAATGGTTAAATCATTTGCTCCAATTGCTCCTTATGTAGGATTAGTGTTCTTATTGATTGCTTTCTATTTTGTTTGGAGAAGTTTCTACAAAATGAGAATCCCAAAAAGACCAACTGCTAACTAAAGAATTAACAAATGTTTAAAGAAAGGTCGGATTAAATCCGACCTTTTTTTGTTATATTGCAAAGCAATTATAGGTAAAAATCGTATGAAAAATTTAATTTCTGTAGCCATAGCGTTAGTGGCTGGATACATACTTTGGCAAGTAATGAAAATACTTTTTGCAGTATTCTTTGCCGCATTAAGTATAATGTTTTCCTTAGTTTTTATAGCTATTGTGAGCATTCCAGTGTATTTCTTAGTAAAAGGGAAGTTATTAAAATGAAAAAACTATTAGTAATTGTATTATCAATTTTTGCATTTAGCAATTTATATTCACAAGATGATTGTAATTGCCCAAATGCTAATAGATCTTCTGTGGAGCTTACTCGTTCAATTTCGAAAGACATTTTCGATTTGAATGGTGTACCATTTATGCAGCCATTAGTGCAAGCAATCAATGCAACTTCCAATGCCCGATTTTTCACAACTGCTGAAGTACCAGTGAAAGTAGAAAGTCCATACTTTAGAGTAAGTTTGAATGGTATGTTTGGAAGCGTAACAGATGATATGCGTTCTTATGTACCGCAATTACCTCAAGAGAAGTTTGAAGTTGTGAAAGTTTTACCTTTTGTCTCTACTACTTCTAATACAACAACACAAAAATTAGAAATTTCAAAGTTAGATACTGCTAATTTAGTTAGATACCTTTTCAAATCAATTGTTTATGATGGAATAAATGGTACTAACGATGGAACTGGAATAACAAAAGGTTCATTAAAAACTCCAGAAAGAGCAGCAACTGTTCTTGGAAAAAGTGATGCTGTTTTCGAATTACCTCAAAACACAATGCAATCAATTGCAAAGAATAGAGTTGATTTCTTAAATTCAGACCCATCATTGCGTGCTTTATCTGGTGGAAATGATATTATTAATAAAGCATTGCAAGATACTATAAATAATATATTAGCTAAACTTCCTGGTGTCTTCACTTTGCCTCCTGGCGGAGATTATCGCTTTTTGGCTGCTGGTGTTCCTCAACTTGAGATTGGCTCTTGGTATGGTACAGAAGCTTTAATAAGATTCGTACCCAAAGTGAATTTGGGAACAAATATTGGTGATTTTGCTTTTTATGGCTTCGGCTTAAAGCACAACATCAATCAGTATTTATCAAATCCTAAAGAAATTAATATTGCTGTGCAAGCTGTTTATCAATATACAGATTTAGAAAACTCGGTTGGAGTTACAAACTCTAAATTGAAAGCAACTGGAAATATCTATAATTTCAATGTGCAAGTTAGTAAAAGTATTGATGGCTGGTTCGATATTTATACTGGTCTTGGCTATGATTATTTGGATATAGATTCTAAATTTACTTACACACTTTCGCAAGAAACTATGGTAAGTTTGGGATTAATTCAATATAATACAAATTGGGATTTGCCACCAACTGACCCAAATTATGAGCCAAAACCTGCTAAGTTTCCTGCTTCACCTGGCTATCCAGGCGATACAAGACCACAAACTACTTCTCTTTCTTTGCAAGAAAGTAGTTTCAAATTCATATTAGGTTTAAGAAAAGATATTGGTAACTTCGCTGTATTTTTTGATTCCAATTTTAGCAAATTCACCGTGTTCTCAGGTGGTATTTCTTACAAGTTTTAAATGACACAAATACTAGAAGGCAAGACTCTTGCCCAAAATATAAAAGACAAAATTCAAGAAGATTTAGCAAACTTCACTTCTTCGGGAAATCGCAAGCCGATATTGGCTTTGATGATAGTAGGTAGTGATGCTGCATCGGAAACTTATGTTACTTCGAAAGCTAAATCTTGCTCCGAAATTGGATTTGAATCTATCATTCTAAGAATGGATTCTTCAGTAAGCGAGCTTGAAGTTTTGGCACAAGTACAAATTTGGAATAGTGACCAAACAATTGATGGAATTTTAGTTCAATTGCCATTGCCTAAACATATCAATGAGAATAAAGTAATTGAAGCCATTGACCCAGATAAAGATGTAGATGGTTTCCACCCAATCTCAGCGGGCAGATTAATGATTGGATTAGATGGATTTTTGCCATGCACTCCTTTTGGAATTCTGAAACTAATAGAACATTACAAAATTGAAACTTCTGGCAAGCACGTAGTCGTAGTTGGCAGAAGCAACATAGTTGGCAAGCCAATTGCAAATCTACTTTATCAGAAAAACATTGCAAATGCTACTGTAACTATTTGCCACACAGGCACAAAAGATTTGAAACACTTCACTAAGCAAGCTGATATTGTGATAGCAGCAATTGGTAGCCCAATGAAGCTAACAGCAGACTATTTCAATCCAAATGCCGTCATTATCGATGTTGGCATAAATCGAATAGAAGATGCAAGTAAAAAAAGTGGATTCCGATTAGTTGGCGATGTTGATTTCGATAGTGTTCAAAATAAAGTTGCTGCAATTACTCCAGTACCTGGTGGAGTTGGACCATTAACAATTGCAATGCTTATGCAAAACTCATTTATTTCTTACAAAAAGAGACTTGGACTTTAATTTCGCCAAGTGATACCATTATGATAGAACAAAAAGCTCCCAAAGTATTATACAAAGTTATCTTTGAAGATGACGATATTCTAGTAATCAATAAATCAGCAGGAATATTAACTATTCCAGATAGATACAATGCACTTTTGCCAAACCTTTATACAAGCATGAAGGAGAAATATGGCGAGAAGATATTCATAGTTCATAGGTTGGATAGAGATACAAGTGGGGCAATGGTTTTTGCTAAGAATGCTGATGCTCACCGAGATTTGAACACACAGTTTCAAGAGCAAACAGTTAAGAAGATATATTCCGCTATTTTGGAAGGTATTGTTCAAAAAGATGAAATAGATATTGATATTCCTATTGATGTCCATCCATCTAAAAAAGGTATGTCAATTCCTTCAGCTAGAGGAAAAAAATCATTAACTCGATTGAAAGTAATAGAACGATTTAGAAATTCAACTTTAGTAGAATGTGAATTAGTCACAGGTCGCCACCACCAGTTGCGTGTACACGTGGCATCAATTGGGCATCCACTTTTGGTAGATGAAATGTATGGAGCAAGAGATTCTTTCTTGGTTTCTTCAATTAAAAAGAGATTCAATTTAAAAAAACGTACCGAAGAAATTCCATTATTAAGCCGACTTTCAATGCACGCCTATATTCTTGGTTTTACTCACCCAGTAAGTAAAGAACAAGTAGAATATAATGCCGAATTCCCAAAAGATTATAAGGCAGTAGTAACAGTGTTACAAAAATACTCACCTCTAAAAACATACTTCTTGAAATAAAGCACCGAAATAGTTAATAAGCTATTGATAAATAGAGAATAAGTGTTAAAAAATAGACTTTATATTCAGTAGATATACGGAAACTTAAGTACTTGAGTAAGCTATATATTTGTATAGTTAACAAAAGGTATTGTATGAAAACCACTACAAAAGTACAAGCTGCAAATCAAATTATAGCAGAACTTAATTCCGATATTGAAAGATATAGGAAAGATTTAGTTGAAAGAACAGAAATTGCCCAAAACACAGTTAGGGAAAAGCAGCCAATTATAAAACGAGAAGAAGTAAAAGATAACTTTATTTCTAGTAAAATTGCAGCCTATCAGCAAATAGAAAATGATATCAATACAGAATCTAAAAGTTTAAGTAATCCCAATGTGCGATTTAGTTTGAAAAATATGTCAATCGTCTCAAGTTTAAGTAATCCAAACAAATACGTGAAATCATCGAGTATAATTCCAAGATATGATAGTCGTTTGGAAGGCATGGAATTTACAGAAAATTACCGTGGAGTGATTTTAGATGCAAAAATATAGCAAATTGCATTGATAAAATGCTTAATTTGCAAGTCTTTAGAAACGTTACTTAAGCAAAAGTTCGGAGACTTAACTTGAAACAAAATCCAAATAATAATATTGACAAAGACAACAATCGCACAAACAGAATTAAGAAAAATATTAATAGCAAAATAGAAATCTCGAATGAAAGCAATATATTAGAAAATATTATTGCCACTTCGATTACTAAAAAACCAATCAATTCTCGCTCTACTGCTAAGAAAAAGTTAATATTGCCTTCGGACAATGTAAATAACAACAATAAACTTCCTGTTGATGATAATATTGGCAATAAGAAACTCCCTGAAAAATCAGTGAAAGAAAATATTGTTAAAAAGCCATTGAATGCTAGAAATGCAAAAGTTGAAAAACCAGCAAAAGAAGTAAAAACTAAACCTCTTTCAGTTGCAAAAGCAAAAGAGAAAGTAGAAAAAGTTGAAACATTGCCAGTTGCAAAAGAAATTGCACAAGATCCAAAATCAACAAAGCCACCTTTCAAAAAGAAACCTTTCCCTGCCAAACAAGGAAAGCAATTTCAAGAAAACAGAAGAAATGAAATTGAAAATAAAGTTGAAGGGAAATTAGAGCAAGAGCCAAAAGCAAAAGTTGAAATTAAAGCCCAAACTGAAAATACAGAAGATACATCTACTGCGAGTGTGCAACCATTGGGTGCTAACACTGAACGCAATAGAAATCGCCGTATGAAGAAAAAGCTGAAACAGCAAGAGTTGAAATTGCAAGCGAATTTGCCACAAGGCAATGTTGCTCCATCGGAGACAGTCGAAACTGCTAATAAATCATTGCAAAACAATGAATTAGTTGCTTCGGCACAAATGCCTTTGCAAAATCAAAAACCATTCAATAAAAAGAATGACAAGCCAGCTTTCAATAAAAATAAAAATATTCAATCTATTGAGTCAGAGCAAGAAGCCATAGTTCCAGAGCCACAGGCTGAAGCTCAAGAAAATGAAAGACCTCAACTTGAGAATAGAAATAAACCAAATAATAAATTCAACAAGAATAATCCTAAACACAAAGGTGAGTTTCAACCCAAAGATGATGCTGCAAAACCAGAGCAAAATACTGAAATCGCACAAACTGAACCAGCTCCAAATAAACAAGCAGAACGCTTGACAAACGAAGAGCGAATTGAAAAAATTGAAAATAAAAACAAACAAAACCAAGTTCAACGTGAGAATAAACAAAAAGCATTATTCCAGCAGAACAAAAATAAGTTAAACCAAGAAAAAGATCTTGACCTTAAAAACTTCCCACCAGTTAACCGTATGGTGCTTTTGAGAAGAGAAGAGATGCAAGAACTTAAATACAAAAACTACTTTGAAACTATTACAAATACTTTAATTCATAGTTTGCATGTTGAAAAAGAAGCTCGTGTTTTGGTGGGCGTAAGCGGCGGAGTAGATTCAATTGTTTTACTTGATTTGCTTGCAAACGTTGCTCAAAATTATAGAATTAAAATTGCCATTGCTCATTTCGATCATGAGCTTCGTGGAAGCAACTCAGAGCAAGATGCTAAATTTGTTAAAACATTAGCAGAGCGTTATGGTTTCCGTTGCTTCTGGACTAGTGGCAATGTGAAAAGCTATGCGGACAAAAACCAACTTTCTATTGAGCAATCAGCACGTTTGCTTAGATATAAGTTCTTTGAGAAAGTGTTAACAAATGAAAAATTTGATTTCCTTGCTTTGGCTCATAATGCCGACGATAGTGTTGAAACATTCTTTATCAATTTATTCCGTGGGACTGGCTTGACAGGACTTTCTGGAATTCCAGCAAAAAGAAACATTACAAAAAATGCTTACTTAATCCGCCCAATACAGTTAATGACTAAAAAGCAGATTAAAGAATATGCTGAAAATAGAAACCTTAGCTGGAGAGAGGACGAAAGCAATGCTGAAAGTATTTATACTCGCAATAAAGTTCGCAATGAGTTGATTCCTTTTATTGAAAAAGAATTTAACCCTGCGGCAATTCAAGCGATTACTCGTGCAACTCGCTTAATTCACAATGCCGATAAATTCATTGGCGATAGAGTTAAGGATTATATAGATAAAGTAGCCGAATACAACACTACAACTGGCGTTATGAAGCTACACATTGGCTCACTGCAAAGCTATAATAGTTTTATTCAGGGTGAAATATTCCTTATGTCATTGCAAAAGCATTTGAAAATGCAGTCAATGTCTATGAATTATATAGATCAAGTGTTGAATTTGCCAAGCAAAGAAATTGGAACTACAATAACTATTGCCGATGGTATGAAAGTTTTAAGAGACAGAGATTATTTAATTCTTAAAAAAGCAAAACTTTCTGAAACAGTCAATAAAAGAATTATACGAGAAGGCGAACATAAATTTAGCAATTTCGTATTAAAATTTTCTATTGTAGATACTGAAGAAATCAGATTAGGCGAGAATAAAAACGTCGAATATTTCGACTCTGAATTTATGCCTATTCTTTTGAATATTAGAAAGTGGACAAACGGCGATACTTTCCAGCCTTTGGGAATGCAAGGTAACGTAAAATTAAGTGACTATTTCATTAATAACAAAATAAATCAATTCGATAAAGACAAGTCCTTAGTGCTTACCGATGGAGTTGACATTATGTGGGTTGTGGGAAATAGAATAGCTGAGAAGTACAAAATTACTGATGATTCAACAGAGATATTGAAAGTTGAATTTATTGAATTGGCTAATCAAAATAATGATTAACAAACTATGTCGTCTATTTATAAAATATTTTAGGCGATAAAGCCAAAATCGGAGAAATAATGAGCGAAAATCAAACAGACGAACCTAAGAAAACAGACCCAAAAAAGCCAACTAATCCTTTTGGAGATTACAACAATCCACAAAATAGATTTGCTAAAAACATAATGATGTGGCTTTTTATAGGTATCGGTGTTTTCTTTATGGTGATGTTGTATAATAAAGATCAATCAACGGATACACAGTTAAACTTCTCACAGTATAAAGAGTTGTTAGATAAAGATCAAATCAAAAGTGCAGTGATTTTGAAATCGCAAACTGGGACAATTGAGCTTAAAGCCAAACTTCGTAATCCTTATATTATAAAAGGAAACGATGGCAAAGAAAGAGAGATTAATGCATTTACAACTAGATTGGGTGTACTTGATGGCGAAACAGAAAAATCTTGGGAAGCAAAAGGAATATCAATAAAATACGAAGAAAGCGATAACCTATTATGGGGTACAATTCTTGGATTTTTACCAATTATTCTTTTGTTCGGAATAATTATGTTCGTCTTTCGCAGAATGCAAAATGGCGGCGGAGCTGGTGGACAAAAAGGTATATTTTCTTTTGGCAAAGCTCGCATTAAACTAATGAACGAAAGCAACCAAAAAGTTACTTTCGATGATGTGGCTGGTGCAGATGAAGCGAAATATGAATTGCAAGAAGTAATTGAATTTTTGAAAGAGCCAGGCAAGTTTAGAAAACTTGGTGGCAAGATTCCACGTGGTGTATTACTTTTGGGCCCTCCAGGTACTGGTAAAACTTTATTAGCTCGTGCTGTGGCAGGAGAGGCAGAAGTGCCATTCTTCTCTATGTCGGGTGCTGATTTCGTTGAAATGTTTGTTGGAGTTGGAGCATCACGTGTAAGAGATTTGTTCGAGCAAGCTAAGAAAAATAGTCCTTGCATTATCTTTATCGACGAAATAGATGCAGTTGGCAGACAGCGTGGTGCTGGTATGGGTGGCGGTAACGATGAAAGAGAACAAACTCTTAATCAGTTGTTAGTTGAAATGGATGGATTTGAGCAAAATAGTGGTGTGATAATAATTGCAGCTACTAATAGACCTGACGTTTTAGACCCTGCACTAATGAGACCTGGTCGATTCGATAGACAAGTGGTAGTTGACAGACCAGATGTGAAAGGAAGAGAAGGAATTTTCAAAGTACACACTAGCAAAGTGCCATTAGGCGAAGATGTGAATTTGGAAATTTTAGCTAGAGGCACTCCTGGGCTAAGTGGTGCGGATATAGCAAACGTTGTTAATGAAGCATGTTTGTTTGCTGCTCGTAGAAATAGCGATAAAGTTACTATGTATGACTTTGAAAATGCAAAAGATAAAGTGCTAATGGGTGTGGAAAGAAAGAGTATGGTTATCTCTCCAAAAGAGAAAGAAATGACTTCTTACCATGAAATGGGACACGCTTTAATTGGCAAATTACTTCCAGGTTCAGACCCAGTTCATAAAGTTACTATCATTCCTCGTGGAAGAGCTTTGGGAGTAACATCTTCATTGCCAAATGAAGAATTTCACTCATGGAGCAGAGATTATATTGAAGCTAAAATTGTAATGTTAATGGGTGGAAGAATAGCTGAGAAAATTATTTTTAATATATATTCTACTGGTGCTTCAAACGATATTGAAAGAGCAACTTCAATGGCTCGAAAAATGGTTTGCGATTGGGGAATGAGTGATAAGCTAGGACCAATTAACTATTCTACTAGCCGTGAAGAAGTATTTATGGGTCGTGACTTTGGTTCGTCTCGTGAATTTTCAGAAAAAACTCAAGAACTTATTGATGATGAAGTACAAAGAATTATTCACGATTGCTCAAGCAAAGCAGAACAAATTCTGACGGACAACATTGATTTGCTTCACTTGACTTCTAAAATATTGCTTGAAAGAGAAATTATAGATGGCGAAGAAATAGATATGATTATGCGTGGCGAAGAATTGCCTGCTATTAATGCTAAGACTATGGCTGCATTGCGTTCACTTAAAGTGGAAGACATTGCAGGAAAAGAAGAAATTGGAAATGCTTCTGTCTGAACAGAACAGACAAAATAATTAAATAGTGAAATAATAACTTAACTTACTTACAGGTATCTATAATGGATAATTTACAACCAAACGAAACACCAAACGTTGAAAACCCAAGTGTTGAAACTCCTCAAGCAGAGGCAAACAATTCTAATACTTCGGCAACACCCGAAGCAAATACTCCTAAAGTTGGCGATGTGATAGCATTGCCAAAAAAAGAAGAAAAAGTAGTTGAAAAAGCTCCTGAAGAAACTCCAGAAGAGCAACAAGCAAAATTAGTAACTTATCAAGAAGAAGTAACTAAGCTTGAAGAATTAGCTAAAACTGGCGAAGACATAAAAGGTATTAGAAAAAATATTGTTGATTTGAAAGAGAAGATATTAGCACTTTTCGTTGTAAATAAATCCGATAAAGATAGCTTAATTACTCGTTTGCAAGAAGCTTTCGATGTGCTTAAAGGCAGACAAGACGAACTTAAAGCAAAGCAAGATGAAGAATTTGATGCAAATTTTGCTATAATTGAACCTAAAGTTCAAGAAGCAATCGCCAAATCTAAAGAAAGCACAGAAATTAGAGCTGGAAAAGATGTTTTGATAGCTGCACAGAATGAGCTTAAAGCTATTATGCTTAAAAAAGACAAAAAAGATGAACTTTTTGCTCTAATTCAAACCGCTTTTACTGACCTAAATGAAAAGCTTTCAGCTGAAAGAGAATCTTATGAAATGGAATGCTCTGAAAACTACTTGATTATCAAACCAAGAGTAGAGCTAGTGATTGCTTCAAGCCACACCGCAGAAAGATTTAAAGATGCACGCCAAAGCTTAATTGATTTGCAAGGCGAATTGAAAGATTTGAAATTGAAAAAAGAGAAAAGAGATGAACTTTACTCTGCAATTAGAAAAGCTTTTGATGATTTGAACGAGAGACAGGACAAAGATAGAGCTCAATTCAATGAAGAAAATAAATCGGCATACACATCTGGAAAAACGACTGTGGAAGAAGCACTTGAATTTGCTAAATCAGGTGCATCGCCAAAAGATATTAGAGAGAAATTTATAGCTGCTCAAAAATTATTGAAAGATTTGACTTTGTTGAAATCTCAAAGAGATGAACTTTATGGTGCAATTAGAGTTGTGTTTGAAGGAATTAACAACAATTTAGAGCAAGATAAAGCTGAATTTGAAGCAGAAAACAATGAAAACTACCAACGCCTTAGCTTGAAACTAAATGAAGCAATGGATAGCATTGAATTTTCAAATGACTTCCGTGAAATTAGAGAAGGTTTGATTGCAATCAATGACGAAATTAAAATCATCAGATTGAAAAGAGAAAGCCGAAACGAACTTTTTGCAAGAATGAGAAAAGCATTTGAAGCATTCGATGAAAAACGTAACAGCTTTTCTGAACAAAGAAAAGTGGACAAAAAAGAGAAATTGAAAAATGTACTTTCTAATTTGGAAAGTAGATTGACTAAAATGACGGAAATGATTGCAGCGGACAATCAGGCACTTGAAAAGCAAAAAAGCAAACTAGACAGCGATGACGCAATGAATGCAAACATTCATGATAACATTGCAAACATAGAAGCTAGACTGAAAGAAAGAACAGACATTGTGGCAGATATAAATAAAAGAATTGCCGATGTGAATAAAGAGCTTAACCAAAGCGAAAAAGCTTAAATAAAAGAAATCCCCAATCCTGTAAAGATTGGGGATTTTTAGTTTTAAGAGGGAAAGAATATTAAACATTATCTGAATTAATTTGCTGTATATTTAACATATCCTTATAATTTAATATCCAAAATACTAATGCAAAAAATGGAATACTTAAACTTATATGCCATGGCGCAATATTACCTGATTTGAACATAGCAGTACTAAAAAGTTGAATCCTTATAAGTGCAAAATCTAATTCACTTGTTGACCAATTAAATGAGAATTGACAAATACCTACAAAAATTGCGATTCTCCATAACCATATTCTTTTGACTTTTACTCTGAAGCTTAATAAAAAAGTTAAAATAATAAAGCAAAGAATAATAATGAACAAAACAAAGATAAAATAATGTTCAATACTTTTATCAGATAGACTGAAATTATATAAAGTATTGGCAGAGTCTTCTCTGATAACACTATTGAAACCTGTAATTTCTGGTAAACCTCTATATTCTTCTACTAAGAACATAAAGTAAATAAATATAATTGATATTTCTTTTTTGTTCTTCACTTTGAAAATTTGAAGGCAATATTGAATAACAAGAATCTATTTTGCCATGTTTTACTCCATTTGCAAAAGATTTTGTAAACACATCTACTTCTTATGGTATTAATGAATTGTAATCAATTTTAGTTTGACACCCTAAAATAATGAAGCAATAAATTGTAAAAGAAGTTAAAATATAAACTTTCATAACTCAATAAATTGATAAATTTAAAAAATAATATAATTATACATTACTAAAAATCATCAACAATTCAAAATTACTTGTTTGCGAAGGTAATATCGGATTATATGATTTCCAGATAAACTTTCTAAAAAAAAGAGCTTCTAAATTTGCACTTAGAAGCTCTTTTTTAAATGTCGTTATTTGCTATTTTCTTATTTGTTATTGAAAACAGGGGATTCTTTAGCATTACCGTATCCTGAAATTATAATGTCTTTTTGTTCAGGATTGTTTGTTGTCATTTGCAATGAAGTGTTGAAATAACCAGTTTTATCTGGAGAATATTTCGCAATCACTTCAAACGACTCTTTTGGAGCTAAAGTTTTTTTGCCGCTCAAATTAACAATCATTGCTTCTGGCTTTGTTGTAAAATCAGTCAAAATGATTGGAGCATCTGAATTATTTGTCAAAGTAACTTTAGCTGTGTATTGCTTACCAATTTCTGAATCCGTTGGGAATTGGAAATAAGAAGAAGGAGTCATTGAAACAGGTTTGTAAAGTTCAGCTTCCAAAAGCAAATATTTTTCTGGACTTGTTGGGTCGTTACTAGAAATTGTGATTGATTTAGAAATTGGACCAGGATTGCCAGAAACTTTCAATTCAACTGACATTGTAGCCTCTTCGCCTGGTGCTAATCTTTCTTTATCGAGAGGGGCAGTTGTACAACCGCAACCTGGCTTCACTTTTGTAACAAATAAAGAATCAGTACCCACGTTCTTTATCTTAATAGAAGCTTTCAATGGGCTATCGGCTTCTTTAACTTTACCCCAGCTATATTTGTCATTTTTCAATTTACCTTCTTCAACTATTTGAAGTTTTGGTTGAGATAACAAACTTGCTGCACTAAAAAAAGCTATAGAAGCGTAAAGAAAATTTCTTTTTGTATTGAACATAATAACACCGTTTAATTAATTTTGATTAAATTTACTTTTATGACGAATAAGAAAACGAAAATTAGTAAATCATTTGCGAAAAATGAAAAGATTTTACATATTTTTTCATATTTCTTTATCTACGTTTATTCAATAAACAGAGTTTCAAGGAAAAAGTTACATTTTGGGTAAAAAATTTAATATCATTCTAATATTGATTTTGATTGGCTGTGGATTGATACAAAGCTCCATTGCTGCCGATGTATTCAAAATTTACAACAAGGAAATTACTGGAAACGTGATTGACTTGGGTATTTGTCATATTGATGATTCATTGACAACCTCTTTCATAATTGAAAATAATTCGGCTACAACTGTTAAGATTGGCAATTTAGTACCAGAGTACTACTTAGGGTCGGCATCTACTGAATTCATTCGATACAGAAGCTTTTTTACTGCCACAGAGCCACCTTTTTCAATTGCTCCAAATAGCCAAAAAGAATATAAACTTTCTTTTAATTTAAAAGGTGATCCAAATGGATTTTTGGATGGGCTTTTCAAAGCAAATCTGCAATTTGGGATAAAGTCTGGTAATGACTCAATTCAAAGTGAATTCATAATTATTGCTAGAAAATCCAAAAGCTATATTGGAATTTATGACACATTGAATTTTGATTCTGTTATGATAGATGCTGCTTCGCCAGTAATGTTAGACTTGAATATGATGAATGTATGGAAAACTCCAATTAGAGCTTTTGCAGATACATTTTTACTGAAATCTTCTAAATTAACTGCCGATGAATTTACAATTGAAAAAGGAAATAGAAAGTTTCCTTGGGATTTTCAGCCTAAGGATAAAATTTCACCATTTTCAGTTTCATATTTACCAAAAGATGCTGGTTTGGATATTGCACAGTATAAGCTTTACTACTATAAAAATATATTATTTAACCCAAATGATATGACGATTGATTCTACTGTAATGGAAGCACGTGGCATTGGAATTAAGCAAAATATTGAAATAATATCAGTTGATGGGAACAGCAACTTCGTCCAAGTAAAACCAAATGTTTACAACTTAGAAATCGGCGAAATAAGAGTTGGCGAAAAGAAAAAGTTAAAAATTGCCTTGAAAAATAGTAGCAACTACAATTTTGGAAGGGAACTTACTGAACTTATTGGCAATGGAAATTTGAATTTTCAATTATTAAGAGACTTGACTAAATCATTCAATATAAATCAAATAGATACTATTGAATTTGAGTTGTCTCCATTTGTGTTTGGAGAATTGACTCAGTTTATGGTTATCCACTCCGATGCAAATTCTCGTGGAATAAAAGGCGCTATTCGCTCAAATACAGATTTTGTGTTAAACTTAATTGGCAAAGCAATTGAACCAAAAATTTTCATTTCAAACACTTCTATTGATTTTGGGAATATAATTAAAGCTGACTCTTGCCCTATTAGCATAAACAAAACAATTACATTGAAAAACATTGGCAATTCAGAATTGCTAATCACCGATATGAAATTAATGCCCGAAAACAACTCATTTAGCCCCTCTATAGCACAAACTAATATACCTGTTAATAATGAGCAGGAATTAAGAATAATATTCAATCCAAACGCATTAGGGCAGCAAAAATCTACCTTGCTATTAATGACAAATTTATCTGCTCCAAATGACACAATTGAAATTGATTTGACTGGAATTGGTATAGATGCTCCAAATGCTAAAATTGATATAGATTCTAAAGTTGGTTTCCCAGGCAATGATGTAGTGATTGAGTTTAAATTGAATAATTCAATTTCACAGTTAGCCAATAGTTTCAAAGATCAATTAATTTTTGATTCTTCAATTTTGAAATTTAGCGAATTAATAACAGATAATACTGCTCTTGATGGACTTTCTAATTCAAGCACTTTCGAAGTGGATGCATCTGGATTGAATTTGAATTTAAAAAGAGTTAATAATCAGAATTTCTTGCCCAACGATGTGTTGTTTAAAATTAAGTTCAAAACATACTTAGGCAATAGCCAAAGCACTAGCATACTGCTTACTAATCCTAAATTCGGCAATTCAATTTGTGAAAGTATATTTGTGCCTAATTTGAGCAAGGGCTATTTTGCGATAGATTCAGTTTGTGGGCTTGGCTTTAAAACTAAACCTATTCCAGATTCTCAATTTAAAATAGCTAATTTGAATTTCAATCAAAGCAATGAAGCTATTAATATTTCTATAGATGCTCCATTTAGCTCAAATGGAATAGTTACTATTTACAACTTCAACGGGGATTTGTTTGAAGCAAAACAAATCAATTTGCGAAAAGAATATTACAACGATTTCAACATCCCATTTTATGGCAATCCAAGTGGTTTATATTTTGTGAGATTTGAATGTGGTATTTATACTGAAGTAAAACCTATAATTATATACAGATGAAGAAGTTAATACTCTTTCTTATTGTTATACCATTTACTATATTTGCACAAGGATTTGATTGGCAATATAGCGATAGAATGCCATTTGAACTGCCCAATAGTTTCATTGGTGCTTATCTGCAATATGCCAATGGTAACTTTAGTAAGCCTATTGCGTTAAAGGAAGGTGAAGAACACTGTTGCGATTTGGCAAATGGAATTAATTCTAACTATGGAATTGGTTTTAGTTCGGAGTTCTTTATTGAAAATGGTATGTTTGATGGCTATGGATCTTCTATTTGTGTTTCCGTTGGTTATGCAGAAGCAAATCAAAATTTCAATAGACTACAATCTGTACCAAAAGATATAAACAAACTTCTTGTTACTAAATTTGAATCGGCCACAGATATTCAACAAGTTAACATAAAAATTGCTTGGAAAAATCGCATACCCGAGTACTTCGTCTATTTTGAATTTGGACTTTGGAGCGATTATAAATTGGGAGAATCTAACAGCTATACAGAAAAAGTAGTTAGCCCAAGTAACTTCGACTTTGGGAATGGAGAAACAAGTCGCATCTTAAACGGAATTACCGACAAAGTTAAACAAATAAATTTCGGTCTTTATGCAAGCGTCGGATATGATTTTAATCTTGGATTGGGAAAATATTTAAGCCCATTTATAGAGATTTATCCGCCAATACTAAGTAATTTTGAAAATGAACACAATGCATTATTCCAATATAAATTAGGAACTAAGATACTCTTTGCACTATGAAAAATAAAATTGCACTTTTAATAATTCTCATATTGGCGATTTCTTCTGCCAATCTAACTGCAAACAACGACTCAACAAGTATCAAAAGACAATTGATAAATCAATATACTTCAATAAGTTTGAGATATTTGCAAACCAATAATTTAGATTCGGCAATGCTATTTGCCAATAAAGCAATGGAAGTTGATTCTCTCTCATTAGATGTCAATTACAACAAAGCTCTCATTTGGATTAAAAAAGGTAAACACCAAAAAGCAATTGATTTACTTGAATCGAAATTAAATAATCCCGACGCAAGAGATTATCATTATCAGATTGTAGCAAGTAGTTATGATATTATCGGTTCAAAAAATACTGCTTTGAAGTTATTGGAAACTGCTCAAGTTAAATTTCCAGCATCTGGCAGAATTTGTTATGAAATTGGAATTATACAGTACAGCTCAGACGATAAATATCAAGCACTTATCACATGGACTCAAGGAATAGAAAGAGAGCCTACTTTCGATGGTAATTATTATCATTTGGCAATGCATTACTCCACACAGCCAAATAAAATTTGGGCTTTATATTATGCTGAATGTTATGTAGCACTTGCTACTAACGCTAATAAAAGCAAGAAATTAAGTAAAATGATGTATGATTTATTGGCTGATAATTACCGTAATGGTAAATTCTATTTAGTTGATTCTACAATAGATGTTGTATCTCGTACTATCAGCTTTGAATATATTTTTGCAATGGGTTTGGATTCTGTTTTTTCAGCTAAAAAAGCAATGCCTAAAAATATTGGACTAAAGGAAATCAATACTCTCTATTCTGAGTTTTTAGATAATTATCTTCGAAATGGATTGAATGAAAAGTTATTAAATGCTTTGATTGATTACAAAAAATCAATTAGGGATAAAGGACAGAAATATTTAGAAGTTTATAACTACATAATCTTTTCTAATGGTAACCCTAAAGAATTAAGTTTGTGGCTCGATAAGAATGAGAATAAGTATGAAGAATGCACTCAATGGCTTGAGAAAAATAATTTTGCAAAATTTCTCACAGATAATTTGAGCAAGTATCAATTCATCACTAAGTAAGTAATTTCACCGATAATTGCTAAATCTTTAGTAATTTGGCATACTTGATTTGAGTAGTTACGAAAATGTTTGATAAATATATACAAGATACAGTACAAGGAATACTTGTTAGTTTCGATAAACTAGCTGATGGAAACTTTAGTTTCGCTAAATTAATTGCAACAGAAAATTTAGCAGAACAATATAAGAATTTCTTTGAAGCAGAGCTTAATTGGTGGATTTTTGCCGAAGTATCTGACTTGGTAAATTCTGAACATTTTGATTACACTTCTACATCATTTTTTTCTGCAAATTTAGATGATGAGCTACGTACTGCAGCTTTCATAACTCCATATAAGCTAAATGAATTTGTAGAATTTGCAGTAACTACAAGAATTAATTTTCTTTGCAGACCTCAGTTTACACTTATAAGCTTCCTATTCAATGGCAAAGATAGTATTTCTTGCGATGAAGCTTTAATGAGAATGAATTATTTTTCTGATTATCATTACTACAAAAAAGAGATTAAAAATTGGCTTATAGCTCAGCAAGAAAATGAAGTTGACTTTATAAGCAAAGAAGAATTAAGTGAGAAAATAGATGATATTGAGTATCAAAATGTATTGAATTTATCATCAGATGAATTTGTGAATTTACTTGAGCCAATGTTTGATTTTTTCAATACAAAAATCGAAAATTCCGATGATTTACTGTTGCCAACTGAAGCATTGATGATATTTTTCGATGATAAGAATATTAAACCATTGGTAAAAATCTTAGAAAAAAAATATACAACACAAGATGTAAAATTTATCTCTAAAGAATCTCTCTATCATTTCATAAATGAAATGATAGAAGTTACTGAGAATGATGAATTTGAAGAAGAGTTGGTTATTCAAGAAACTGAATCGGAAGAAGAAGTTGAGGATTTGCAGACTGATACTGATTTAGATTTGGAAGAAATTGAAGAAATTGAAGAAATTGAAATTAACGAAGAAAAAGTTGAAGATTTTGTACCTATTGCTGAAGATGAATCAATAGAAGAAGATTCTGTTGAAGAAATTGAAGAATCAATTAATAATAATTCAAATATTGAACTTGAAGAAAATGATTATGAAATCAATTTAGACGAAATTGAAGATTTAATCAACTCAAGTCAAAACTCGACAAATCAGAATTATTCAGATGATTTTGATATTCAATCTGAATTGAATTCTATAAAAATTGAACAAACTGAAGATAATATCAATCCAACGAAAGTTATTCCAGCACTTGTGAATTTGAATGCAGTGCAGTCAATCAATGCAGAGTTGGAAAGCTTTGTGAGCGAAGATGAAGAAATTGGTTCACAATTTTCAAGTTTAGAAGAAATGATAGAATCAAATTATGAAGATAGCTCTACAGAAAGTTTAGATGATCTGCTTAGTGAAATAAAAGAACTTGAAGATATTAGTGAAGGTGAAATTGAAATACCTGAAACTAATCATAAAACAGACTTAAACACTCTCGATGACTTCACAAAAGACATTGAGAATCTTATAAATTAAAATCAAGAACAATGAAATTTATTGATACCGCCACGATACTTGTAAAATCGGGAGATGGCGGAAATGGACACGTAGGTTTTAGGAAAGAAAAATTCTACCCAATGGGTGGACCAGATGGTGGTAATGGTGGTAAAGGCGGAGATATTATTTTCCGTGGTAACTTGCACTTAAATACTTTATTAGACTTCAAATTCAAAAGAAAAATCTTAGCTAGCAATGGGCAGAAAGGGATGAAGTCCAATAAAACTGGAAAAAATGGGCAAAATGAAGTAATTGAAGTGCCTGTAGGTACTCTGATTAAAGATGCTCAAACTGGCGAAGTATTGTTAGATTTGGTAGAAGCAAACAAAGATGTTGTGTTTTTAAGAGGTGGCTTTGGCGGAAAGGGAAATGCAGAATTTGCAACTCCTACACGCCAAGCACCAAGATTTGCTACAGATGGCAAACCTGGAATAGAAAAACTAATTGAATTTGAACTTAAACTTATTGCCGATGTGGGAATAGTTGGTTTGCCAAATGTGGGTAAATCTACTTTGATTTCAGTTATTTCTGCTGCTAAGCCAAAAATTGCAGATTATCATTTCACTACATTGATTCCCAATTTGGGAATTGTGAAAGTAGCTGAAAATAAAAGTTTTGTGGTTGCAGATATTCCTGGACTAATAGAAGGAGCTAGCGATGGCAAAGGTTTGGGAATTCAATTTCTTCGCCATGTGGAACGGACTAGTGTGTTGCTTTTCCTATTAGATGCCCATAGTCCAGATATTAAAAAAGACTATAAAGTATTGAAAAATGAGTTAAAGCAGTTCAATCCTGAAATGCTAGACAAAGAAAAAATAATAGCAATAAGTAGATGCGATAGTATTGATGAAGAGATAATGAAAACTTATTCAAAGATGACAATTGATAAGAAAAAGCCATTACTTATTTCATCGGTAGATGGCAAGAATATTCAAAAATTAGTTTTTGAATTGTATAAATTCGTAGAATTAATTTAAGTTCAGTTAAATTTTGTTTAAAATTAATTGATTGAAAAACGCAAATTTGAGGACTGCATTAGTGTAGTCCTTTTTGTTTAATATTTGTAATTTGTAAATGATTGTAATTAATGAATTAATATCATCGGAATTTAACCTAAAGCAATGGCAAGTAGATAATGCATTAGAGCTTTGGAACGAAGGAGCAACTCTGCCATTTATAGCTCGATACAGAAAAGAAAAAACAGGTACTTTGGACGAAACTCAACTTCGAGATATATTCGAAAGAAATGATTATCTGAAAGAACTTGCTGAAAGAAAAATCACTGTATTGGAAACTATTGCAAGTCAAGGAAAGCTAGATGATGCTTTGAGAAAGAAAATTGAAAACTGTATTTCTAAAACTGAGTTAGAAGATATATATTTACCATACAAACCAAAGAAACGCACAAAAGCTACAATTGCCAAGGAAAAGGGCTTAGAGCCACTTGCTTTGGAAATTAAATCTGCAAACGATACTTTGGCAAAAATAGATTTGAATGAAATTGCCGCAAAATTTATCAATAAAGAATTGGAAGTGAATAGCGAAAAAGAAGCACTTGCTGGAGCAGCTGATATTTTAGCCGAAGAAATTTCTGAAATAGCTGATTTGAGAAATTGGGTGCGTAATTATATCTTCAATGAAGGTTTGTTCATTTCTAAAATTAAGGCAGATTTCCCAGAGGGAACTACCAAATATGAAAGTTATCGCGATTACCAAGCTCAAATAAAATCAATTCAAGCACACAATATGCTTGCTATGAGACGTGGCGAAGAAGAAAAAATACTAACATTAGATGTTAAGTATGAATCAGAACCAATATTAAGCTATTTGGAAATGAAAATTATCAAGTCAAATTTGATTGATTTGGTGACTTTTTATCAAACACTTATCAAAGATTGCTTCTCTCGTTTAATGAAAAATTCTATTATTGGCGATATTCGATTGGAAAGGAAACAACAAGCAGACTTAGAATCCGTAAGAATATTTGAGAGTAATGCTAAGCAAATGTTGCTATCATCGCCCGCTGGTATGAAGCCAACTTTAGGTATAGATCCAGGTTTCAGAACTGGCTGTAAAGCTGCTGTGATAGATAGTACAGGAAAGTTTATTGAGTATGCTACTATATTTCCCCACAATTCTTCAAACGAAAGACAAAATGCAAAAAGGACAATTATTGATTTAATCAAAAGAAATCATATTGAACTAATTGCAATAGGAAATGGAACTGCTGGCAGAGAAACAGACCAATTTGTTACCGAGATATTCACAGAACTTGAAACTAAGCCAATTAAAGTTATGGTGAATGAAGCTGGAGCTTCTATTTATTCAGCTTCCGAAGTTGCTAAAAATGAATTCCCTGATTTGGATTTGACTATTCGCGGAGCTATTTCAATTGCAAGAAGATTGCAAGACCCTCTGGCAGAACTTGTGAAAATTGATCCAAAGTCAATTGGAGTTGGTCAGTATCAGCACGATGTAGATCAGAAACTATTGAAGAAACGTTTGGAAGAAACTGTTGCAAGTTGCGTGAACTTCGTGGGAGTTGATTTGAATACTGCTTCTAAAGAATTGCTAATGCACGTTTCTGGAATTACTAGCACAATTGCAAATGGCATAGTAACATATAGAAATGCTAAAGGTGCATTCAAAGAAAGAAAAGATTTGCTAAAAGTGCCACGATTTGGGGATAAGACTTTTGAGCAGTCTGCTGGATTTTTAAGAATCAAATCGGGAATTAACTTACTTGATAACACAGCGGTACACCCAGAAGCTTATGCAATAGTAGAGAATATTTTGAAAGATTTAAGTATTCCTACTAATGAAATAACGAAAAGTAAAGATAAACTTGCTAAAGTTGAACTCAAGAAATATGTAACTGAAAAGTTTGGCGAACCTACATTGAAAGATATATTAGCTGAACTTGAAAAGCCAGGTTTAGACCCAAGAGAAGAATTTAAGTATGCTCAATTCTCTGAAACTATTAAAGAAATCAAGCATTTGAAAATTGGAATGGAATTGGAAGGAGTAGTAACTAACATTACTGCCTTTGGTGCATTTGTGGATATTGGAGTCCATCAAGATGGTTTAATTCATATCTCGGAAATATCTAATCAATTTATTCGTGATGCTTCTAAATTGCTTAAAGTTGGGCAAATAGTGAACGTTTTAGTATTGGAAGTGAATGTAACTTTGAAAAGAATTAATCTTTCGATGAAACAACTTGAGAAAAAAGGAGTTATAAATAAAACAAAAACTCCTAAAGAAGAAACTTTTAATATGGATGATTTGAAAAATAAATTTTCAAAGAACTAAAGAATTGGAAAAAAATATGAAATTTTACTTGGTGTTATTAGTATTTTCCTTAGCTCTTTTTAACGTGAGTTATGGTGATAACTTGGCAAAAACTTATAAGCAAGCTGACGCTTTGCTGAAATCTGGAGAATTTGAAAAATCAAAAGATTTGCTAACTAAAATTATTGAAAAAGATTCCAACTATAAAGACGTATTCTATTTGCGTGGCTATGCAGAGCTAATGTTGCAAGAATTTGATGAAGCAATTAAAGATTACAATATCGCAATTCAAAAAAAACAACACATATCCGATGCCTTCAATGAAAGAGGACTTGCTTCTGGATACGTTGGTGAATTGGATAGTGCAATTAGTGATTTCAATAAAGCAATTGATTTAGACCCAAAATTTCCTCAGCCTTACATAAATTTAGCTTCTGTCTTTCTTAACGCTGGCGATACTACTACAGCTATGGCTAAGTACAATATTGCTTTGGGCTATGATAAAAATTTACCAGAGGTATATTACCAAATTGGAAAAATTAGATATAAAGGTGCTTCATACAAAGATGCCATTTTACAATTTGAAAAGTCTATGAAAATTGGATATGATAAAGCCGAAGGACTTTACCAAATTGGGAATTGCTATTTTAAAATGGGCGATTTCAATAGATCTGTGAAATATTTCACAGATGCAATTAAGTTAGACAAAACAAAGTACGATGCTTTTAACAATAGAGCTGTGGCATTTGATACACTAGGGCAGAAAGATTTAGCAGATAAAGATAGAGATTTTTTAAATAAGATTTCCGATAATAAGTTCTTAGATAAATCTAAACTTGATTATACAAACTATGTTGCTCCAGACTCTTCATTTAAAATCAAATTACCAGTAAACTGGACTGTAAAATCTAGTTTTATGAAAGATGAACTATTTATGACAATTACACCAGATGCAAAATATATCTCTGGCATTCCAAGATACGCTCTGGTAACAATTCGCTTCAACAAAAAAATGTTTGAACAATATAACGTTTTAGAAACTGATTCGATAATTTCGTTTTGGAAAGGAAGCAACTTCGAAAATACTAAAACTTATAACCGTTACGAAATTTACCAAGAGTTGCACTATAAGATTAATGGAATGGACGCAGTACGCTTCAACACTCTTATGCAGCCGATTCCCAGTGTGCCATCTTTAAGGCAATATGAACTTTTACTGCCTAGAAAAGGAGAACTTTTCTATGCCTATTTCCAATGTCCAGCAAAACAATTTGAATATTACAACGAGATTTTTACCAAGGCAATGGACTCAATTCAGTTCTATAAGTAAAGATTGTAAAATAATGTTTTTGTTGTGAAGAAAAAATCAATTAATTTGCTAATATATCTCTGCTAAATTTGAGAAAAAAATGAATATTAATTCCTACACAGAAATTGCTAAACTTAATTCGTTAAGACAAGAAAAGATTTATAGTGCCTTATTGGACAAAGATACATCTGTTATTGAAATGGATGCCTTAGACAATGAGATGATTTTGAATATGGGTCCTCAGCACCCTGCAACTCACGGTGTATTGCGAGTACTTTTGCGATTAGACGGTGAAACTATCATAAAGTGTGTGCCAGAGCTTGGCTATTTGCACCGTGGTTATGAAAAGTTAGCTGAAAATGTGAATTACCACGAGTTTATTCCACACACTGATAGACTTGACTATGTTGCTCCTATGAACAACAACGTTACTATTGCAATGGCTATCGAAAAAGCTCTTGGAGTGGAAGTACCTGAAAGAGCAACTTGGATAAGAGTATTGGTTATGGAACTTGCAAGAATATCATCGCACTTAATGGCGATGGGTGCTACTTGTATGGACGTTGGTGCATTGACATTGCTACTTTGGGCTTTTACTGAAAGAGAGAAGCTATACGACATATTTGAGTTGGTGTGTGGTGCGAGATTCACTACTAGCTATGCTCGTATTGGAGGGGTAGCAAATGATATTGACCAAAGAACTTTAGCAAAAATTAAAGATTGGGCTTCTAAATTACCACATGAATTGGATTATTTCGAGAAATTAGTACATAGAAATAGAATTTTCGTGGATAGAATGTCTGGAATTGGAAAAATGTCTGCTGAGAGAGCTATTTCATTGGGTTTGACTGGTCCTGTACTTCGTGGAAGTGGAATTGCTAGAGATTTGCGTAGAGATGAACCATATTTAATTTATCCTGAATTAGATTTCGACGTAATCACATTCAACGATGGCGATTGCTGGTCTAGATATATGGTGCGAGTGAAAGAAATGAGAGAAAGCTTGAAAATTGTCAATCAAGTTCTTGATAAAATCCCAACTGGACCAACTATAGCAAACGATGCGAAACACGTTCTTCCAAGAAAAAATGAAGTTTATACAAAAATGGAAGAATTAATTTCAGATTTTATGTTAATTAACTTTGGTGCTCAACCAGCAATTGGCGAAACTTATACTTGTGTGGAATCTCCTAAAGGGGAATTGGGATTCTATATTGTTTCAGATGGAACTGGACAACCTTGGAAAATGAAAATCCGCTCTCCTTGTTCTTCAAATTTGCAAGCCTTGGCTCCTATGATTGAAGGCAATATGCTCTCAGACGTAGTTGCTGTGATTGGATCTCTTGACCCAATTATGGGCGAAGCTGATAAATAGGAATTAATCAAAATATTAAATGTTTTTAATAAGCACTTCCAAAAGGGAGTGCTTTTTTTTTACGCTAACTGCTACTCTTAATCGTTATTCTGTAAAATTTGAATAACGATTAAACTTTAAAAATGCAGCAAGAACGAATTTTTCATTTGAATCAAAACACAACTTTAATGAAAGGGACAGTTGTCTATTGGATAACTCGTGAATTCAGAACTCATGATAACTATAGTTTGCTTGCTGCTCAAGAGATAGCTTCCGATAGCCAAAGTGAATTAATTGTTTTAATCAATTTAAATGAAGAAAAATCAATTGATTACTTAAAACCATTTAACTTCTTTATAGATGGTTTAGCAGATTTAGTCAATAATTTCAAAAAATTAAATATTCCAGTACATTTTGTAGATGGCAACTCAAGTTTAAGCATTCCTTTGTTTCTAAAAAAAGTAAAAGCTAAAGCAATTGTGACTGACTTTTTCCCATTGCGTTATTATAGAAACTTAGTTAAGAAAGTAGCTGATTCAATAGAAATTCCTGTTTTAGAAATTGACTCACATAATATTGTGCCAGTTAGAACTGCTTCGGAGAAATTAGAATTTGCCGCTTATACAATCCGCCCTAAAATCAATAGATTACTACCAAAATATGTAATTGAAATTCAAAAACCAAGTTCTCATAAGTTTAATAATAATGATACTTTCAGCAAATGCAATAATCAGTTTAAATCAATTGTAGCGAATTATTCAGATGAAAATTCAATAGATTGGTTGAAATCAGGAGAAAATGCAGCCCAGAAACATTTAGAAATGTTTATCCATTTTCGTTTAGAAAAATACAGTATTGATAGGAATAACCCCGCTCTTCGTGGTATTTCAGATTTATCTCCATATATTCATTTTGGGCAGATTTCTACCCAACGCATAGCACTTGAAATTCAGAAAATAGATTGCAGTATTGATTCAAAAAATAGCTTTTTAGAAGAAATGATAGTTCGCAGAGAGCTATCGGAAAACTATTGCCATTACAATCCAAATTACGATAATTTAGATGGTGCCCACCAATGGGCGAAAACTTCATTGAACGAACACCGTAGCGATAAAAGAGAATTTATTTATTCTTTAGAGCAATTTGAAACAGCCAAAACTCACGACCCAGCTTGGAATGCAGCTCAAAGAGAAATGATTTTGACAGGAAAAATGCACGGATATATGCGAATGTATTGGGCAAAAAAAATCTTGGAATGGACAAATAACCCAGATGAAGCTATTAATATTGCCATTTATTTAAACGACAAATACGAATTAGATGGCTATGACCCAAATGGCTATGTGGGTGTTATGTGGTCTATTTGTGGAGTTCACGATAGAGCATGGTCTGAAAGGCCAGTCTTTGGTAAAATCCGCTTTATGAACTACTCAGGATTAAAAAGAAAAATAGACATAGGCAGTTATGAAAAAAAATGGCTAAATCAAAGTCTTTTTTGAGTGAAGAGTGAAGGGTGATTTGCTGTTACAAAAACAAAACAACTCTCAATTCTATAAAAAGAAAATTAGAGAAGTAACCTAAAAATGTACGAAAATATTCTCTAATGAAGGATTGTTTCTATGTTAAATTTATACAAAATTAAATTTTCTTCACTAATTGTGAATATAATTGCTGAACTTAGTTTATATTTAGAAAATTCGCATTTACAAATTCAATTTTAAAGTTTTCCAAATGGAAAGTCCAAACGATAAAATGAGAGTTTACGCTCAAAAGCCAGAATGGAAGATTATTTTAGATCTTATGGTCTATCAAGAGTCTTCTATACTTTATAGAATTTGTCGTAAAATGATTATCCATCTGAATAGGAGAAAAATAACTCAAATTCAGAACCTAATGGAAGAGCTAAATCCTACAATAGAAAACACAAAAGAAACCCAAAACCTAGGAATGAACTGGCCTAAGCCAAAGGGTAATCCTTTTATACCTAGAGAAATAGTCAATAAAGTATTTGCAATAGCTGAGGAACATATCTCCGATGCAGAAATCACTCAGTTAATGACTGAATGGATGCATAGGGAAAAACTTTCCAATTTAGCAAAATCTATTGAAAAGAAAAATGCTCCGTTAATAGAAGTAGTAGAAGCTCTCAAAAAGTATTTCAGCTTAGGAGGGAGCCGTGAGTTCACATCTATTGATGAAAGAATTGGAGTGCGAGTAGCCATCATATTTCGCTTTCTTTCCGAGAATTTGAAGTATATCAATATTGCTAAGAACTTTGTTCGCTTAAGTACTTTCGAAGTAATTTTTGAGCATATCATTGGCCCTGCTTATGGCACTGGAAAAGTTGGTGGAAAAAGTGCAGGTATAATTCTTGCTGAAAATATTCTAAATGAAAGAAAAAAAGAAAATTTAGCTTTGGAAAATGTATATACCCCTAAAAGTTGGTTTCTTACTTCCGATGGTATTCAAGAATTTATGTACCATAATGCTCTTGATGAGTTTGCATTCACAAAGTACGACACAATTGACAACGTTAAGCTTGAATATCAATTTTTGGAATATGTTTTTAAAAATTCAAAATTTCCACCAGAATTTCTATTTTCGTTTAATATGATTTTAGATGATTTGGAAGGTAGACCAATTGTGGTTCGCTCTTCGAGTTTACTGGAAGATAGTTTTGAAGCTGCTTTCACAGGAAAATATAAATCTTTATTTATTTCCAATGTAGGTACAAAAGAAGAGAGACTTGCTGCTCTTATGAATGCAATTGCAGAAATTTATGCTTCTACATTTGGTCCTGACCCTATTGCTTACCGAAAGGAAAGGGGATTGATTGACTTCAGAGAGGAAATGGGTATATTAATTCAAGAAGTAGTTGGTAATAAAATTGGTAAATATTTCCTTCCTAGTTTTGCTGGTGTTGCCTTTTCGCATAATGAATTCCGCTGGACAAATCGTTTGAAACGAGAAGACGGCATAGTGCGAATAGTTGCAGGACTTGGCACAAGAGCAGTTGATAGAACAATGGATGATTACCCAGTGATGATTTCGCCAGGTGCACCCGATTTGAAGATAAATCAATCGTTTGAAAACATTATGCATTACAGCCAAAGCTATTTAGATGTGATTGATTTGGAAACAAATTCATTTGAGACTGTTACATTTGAAGAACTAATGAAAGAAGCTAATGGCTATTTTCCTGGTCTTGAAAATATTGTTTCGTTTGCGAATAACAATATGATTGTGGATCCAATTAGCCGAATGTCCAATTTCCAAAATAACGATATGATTATTACTTTCAATAATCTTTTCAAAAAAACAAATTTCGTCAAACAAATCAGAGAGATTTTGAATGAGCTTGCACTTGCTTATAAATCTCCAGTAGATATTGAATTTGCAAGCGATGGGGATAAACTTTATTTACTTCAATGTCGTCCACAAAGTCAATTCGATTCTGAAGGTGAAATCAAAATTCCAGCAAATATATTAGAGACTACGAAAATATTTTCGTCAAATAATTATATTTCGGCAGGTCTTGTTAATGGAATTGAGTATGTTGTTTATGTAGATGCTTTGGCTTATGAAGAGCTAAGCACTAAAGAAGATATGCAAATGATTGGCACAATAGTTGGTAAACTTAATAAAATATTGCCAAAAAGAAAATTCATATTGGTTGGGCCAGGCAGATGGGGTAGCAAAGGCGATATAAAACTTGGTGTTTCAGTTACTTATAGCGACATTAATAATTCATCAATGTTAATAGAAGTAGCTAAAACAAATAAAAACTATGTTCCAGAATTATCATTTGGTACTCACTTTTTTCAAGATTTGGTGGAAGCAAATATTAAGTATTTGCCACTTTATCCTGATAAAGATGGAACAATATTTAATAATAAATTCTTTGACGAAACTCCAAATAGCTTATCTCTTTTCATTGCAAATGTGGAAAAATATGAAAATGTTATTCGTCTAATTAACGTTAACAATTTCCAAAATGATTCAACTTTGGAAATTTTTATGGATGGAGACAAGAGTGAAGCTTTGGCATTTGTAAAAAAAATTGTAATTTAGTATATGCAAATTCTAGAAAAAATACTTAAAACTCAAGATTTGGCAACTTTACCTGTTGTTGCCAGTAAGATTCTCCATTTGTTGGAGAATGAAAATATCAATATTCAAATGATAGCTCGGCTTGTAGAGTCCGACCCAGCATTGAGTATTAAAGTTTTGCGTATTGCAAACTCTCCAATATTTGCTAGCAGAGTGGAAGTAACTAGTTTATCTCAAGCAATTATGAATTTAGGTATAAATCGCTTATCTAATATAATTCTTAGTGTTTCTATCTTTTCTAAATTTATGATGAACAAAAATCAAAATTTGGCTAAATACGTAGATAAATTTTGGTGGCATTCTTCGAGTGTTGGAGTAGTTTCTAAAATATTTGCACAAAAAACACAACAAAATTTTAAAGAAAAAGAGTTCCTTGCTGGACTTTTGCATGACATTGGAAAATTGATACTTATGCAATATGATCCAATTAGTTATGAACAAGTGCTGAAAAGACAAGAAGAAGAGCCAAACTTAAGTGATATTGATGTAGAAAAAGAAATATTTGGCATCAATCACTTCGATGTAGGTTTAGCTATTGCTCAAAAATGGAAACTTCCTTCAGAAATGATTGAAGTTATTCGTTATCATAATTTTCCTAGTAAATCGTTAAAGCAACAGAAACTTGTTGCAACTGTAAGAATGGCTGATTTGCTTTGCGAAATTTGGGGTGCTGGATTCTATGAAGGCATACACACGCTGGATATGGAAGAAGAAGAAAGCTGGAAAGTTCTCAAAACCCTTGACAAAAATCTAGCTACAGCGGATTTAGCAAAAATTACATTTGAAGTTGAGAATGAGTTTCTTAAATCGAGTGAGTTTTTAGCTATTTTGAAATCTAATTAATGAAACCAAATTTCCTTTACCTCTTCATATTTATAACTATTTTCCAATTAGTTATAGATATTTATGTTATTTTCAAATGGAATAAATATAGTAAAGCAAAAAAATTAGAACCTTGGACTCGATTTACCCCCTTTGTAATAAGTTTACTTATGCTTTGCGCTTCTATTTATTCAAACTACTACAGATTGCATTATAACAGTAATTATAACGAAATAACTTATTTTCTTTTCACTCTCACTTCACTTTGGTATTTGCCCAAACTTCTTTTGGCAATAGTATTTATTCTTTACGATTTTGTTCATTACCCCTTTAAACTTTCAAAAAAGTTATTTTTTAAAAAAGCAGAGTTAAATTCAATTGCAATTGAGCCTCAAGAGAAAGTGCAGAGCAAGCGAAGAGAGTTACTTGGTTATGCTGGAATTGCTACTGCTTCTATTCCATTTATTATGGTGTATAAAGGATTAAAAGGAACTTATGAACTTGATATTAAACGCGTTGTAATTGAATTAAACAATCTACCAAAAGAATTTGAAGGATTCACATTTGCTCAAATTTCTGATTTGCACGCTGGCTCTTTTCCAAATGATAAATTTATTCAAGAAATAATATTCAAGACGAACTTGATGAAGCCAGATATGGTTGTATTCACTGGAGATTTTGTAAACTCTGCACCAGAAGAAATGTTACCTTATGCTCAAACACTTAGTAAATTCAAATCGGAATTTGGTACTGTTGCTTGCCTAGGAAATCACGATCATTATATGAGTGACGAAAACCTAACTCGACTAAAAGGAATAATTAAAGAAATGAATTTTGACTTATTAGTAAATAGATCAAAAGAAATTAAAATAAATAACTCAATTTTGAATTTAATTGGAGTTGATAATTCTGGAATGAACCAAAGTTTTGCAAATTTCAATCAAGCATTTACAAATGTTCAAGAGGGATCTCCAACCATATTACTTTGCCACGATCCTACAAATTGGGATAAGCACATTAAAAACAAACTTAATGTTGATTTGACACTTTCTGGTCACACACACGGCGGGCAAATAGCACCAAATCTATTCGGCTATAGATTGGAACCTGCTTCAAAGATTTATAAGCAATACTCAGGGCTATATTCAGAAAAAGACCAAAACTTATACGTTAATGTTGGGCTTGGAACTGTTGGCCCTCCAATTAGACTTGGAGTACCTCCAGAAATCACAATATTTACATTACAAAAAGCTCAAAATTTAGCTTAAGAATTCAAATACTCTATAGCTGTTTGAGCTAACATAGCCATTCCATTTATCATCGCCTCTTCTACTGGATTTATTTTGGAATTGTGAAGAGCTGGCATTATTTCCATATTTTCTGGTTTAACTCCCACGAACCAAAATGTAGCAGGTACAACTTGGCTATAAAAAGCAAAATCCTCTCCCCACATTTTTGGAGTAAATTCTTTAACAGAGCCGAATAATTTAATTGCAGTTTTTTCAGCAATTTCAGTTGTTGATTTATGATTAATCACTGGCGGATAACCCTTAATTATTTTCAAATCGCATTGGCAACCATAAGCTTCGGTAATCATTTGCGACCTAGTCATTAGCAATTCGTGCATTTGCTCACGCCAATTCAAATTGTAAGCCCTCATTGTGCCTTTCAAAAATACTTTGTCTGGAATTATATTCGTTGCTGTTCCGCCATTGAATGCAGCCACAGTAAGTACTCCAGCCGTAAGTGGGTCTCTATATTTTGTCATTAGAGTTTGATAATAAACAACTAATTGTGAAGCTGCCAAAATCGGGTCGCTACCCAAATGTGGCTGAGCTGCGTGAGCACTTTTGCCAGTAATTTCCCAATAGAGTTCATCGGCAGAGCCCATCACTGGACCTTCTTTCATAGACACAACACCAACATTTTCTTCAGGGAAAATATGTTGTCCAAATACTGCATTAACTTTAGGATTTTCTAAAACGCCTTCTTTGATCATAATTCCAGCACCGCCAGGTAACTTCTCTTCACCAGGTTGGAACATCAACTTTACTACTCCATTTAAGCTATGCTCTTGCTTTTTTAATATCTCTGCAGCTCCCAACAGCATACTTGTGTGCATGTCGTGTCCGCAAGCATGCATAACACCTGAATTTTGAGAACTGAATTCAAGCCCAGTTTCTTCTTCTATTGGCAATGCATCTATATCGGCTCTTAGACCTACACAACGCTCACCTTTTCCAATAAGTGCCACAACACCTGTATTGGCAATCACTTTGCTTTCTATACCAAGTTCTGTTAGTTTCGCCTGAATGAATTTGCATGTTTCATATTCTTGGAAAGATAGTTCTGGATTTTGGTGAATAGTGCGTCTGTAATCACGAATTTTCGGGAATATTTCTTTTGCTTGTTCTATTATGTCGTTCATTTGAATTAGATTTGTAAAGTATTTTAAAATTTTAAAATTAAACTTATGCAAATTAAACAACTTAAAGAAATAAAAAATCTAATTGACTCATCAAAATCAATTGCATTATTCACACATTCTCGCCCCGATGGCGATGCAATCGGTTCTATACTTGCTTTGTCAAACTATTTAAAGAATATCGGCAAAGAGACTTTCTCGTTTATTCCCACAAATTGTCCAAAGAATTTACAATTTTTGGACACTAAAAAAGAGCTGATAGTATTTCAAGAAGCAAACTCTGAGATGCTTGCAAATGTGGATTTATTCATAATCTTAGATTTGAACGATTATAAAAGAATTGGCTTGGCTGCCAAAACTATGACTTTATATCCAAAGAAAACAATTTTAATAGATCACCACCAAGAACCAAAAATTGTTGCAGATGCACAATTCATAGATACTGAAGCTACTTCCACTTGCGAAATGCTTTTCCTATTAATGGAATTTATTAGCATTAAAGAAATCAATGAAGAAATAGCGAATTGTTTATACTGCGGCATTATAACCGATACTGGCAATTTCAAATATGATAGAACATCGGCAGTAACTTTCCGAATTGCATCAGAACTTTTGAAATATGGAGTGAAAATCGTTCAAGTAGCTGACCAAATTTTCAGCCAAAATTCTTTAAATTCTCTACATTTGTTGGGTCACGCTTTAAGTAAAATTGAAACTTATTGCGATGGAAAATTTGCAATAATCACATTAGATTTAGAAGACTTTCAACTCACTAAGACTAGTAATGAAGACTCAGAAGCCATAGTTAGCTACACACTTTCATTGAAAGATGTGAAAGTAGGAGCATTGATCTCAATCAACTTAGAAGACCAAACTCAACTCAATCTATCACTACGCTCGAAAGTTGGCTTCCCAATTAGGGATATTGCTTCCAAACTTGGAGGTGGCGGACATAGTTTGGCGAGTGGAGCAAAAATCACAAATATGCCAAAAGATGAACTAATTAAATTCTTAGTGGAAGAAGTGAGTAAGTTATGAGTGATTAGTTACATTTAGACTTCGCTCAAAGTACGTGAGTGAAAATGTGTTTGTTATGCTGAATGAAGTGAAGAATCCAGAGGACTGACATGCGAAGTAGAATTGTTAGAAAATGAATTGAAAGATTAGATATATAAATATATCCCAATCATCCGAAGATTCATAACCTGCGGATGATTATTTAAATTCAAAAGTAGTTCCATAGGAATTGCCTGTTTATAGAAAACAAACCCACACAAAATACAAAGCTCCATAGGTGCGAACTAAAAATATTCTAAACATTCAATTATTTGGAAAGTTTTTTGAGAGAAAATTGAAAAAAATCAACTAGTAATGAGGGAAATTGGTCAACAAATATTGAATATAAATCTTTTGATATATTTAGAGAAATGTGAAGTAAATTGTAAGAACAATAATTATTTTGAAGATTATTAATAACTATTTCAATTTTTGAAAATAATAGATACCTTTTTCATCTCTCCATCTAATTAAAATTGGAAGTTTCAATAAGTTTTTATCAACTTTAAAACTATTGTAATTCAAGTACGTAGCAATTTTACCACCAGTCAAATCAAACAATATAATTTCATTACTTTGCATTAAACTATTCTCTATTTCAATAAACTCAACTGAATTTATTACTGTATCTATACCTTCTCCAGATAAGTAAGCTATACTGTCAATTGTTTTAGCATTACTATTAAATATTATGCTATCAAGATACTTCTTTTTTTCCGAGGGTTTAAAAATAGTTTGAAACTGAAGTATTCCATTTGGCTTAATGTTTAAATTTAGCTGGCTACTTTGATTTGGTAAATTTGTTTCAAAAATGTTTGGATTTGAATTTCTAAAGCCAGTAATAACTAAATTATCAGTATTTGATAAGTTCTTTATAACTATATCTTTAAACTCGAAATTATTAGATTTAATATCATACTGTTCGAAAGTTGCATCGCTAACTTCTATAATTCCAGTATTATATGAAGAACTATAAGATTTAAAATCTACATTAAATACGTTGTTATTTTTGATAGTTACAGTTCTACTGCTTGGACTAAATTCTTTTAAACTAATTTTTTGAGGGCTAATTATAAATTCTCCATCTACAAGATTTGAGAACATATAAGTACCATCTTCTATCGTTTTAGTGGATTTATTTACAAACGCAGTTAGAAATACATCCAAATCTTTTAAAGGGTTGTTAAATTCATCTTGAACCTTACCATAGATATTCCCATAATTTTCATTTGCTATGAAATCTAATCCAGTTGATATATTGCTTCCATCAATTGAAAAGTTAATACTATCAGGATTAAAAGTGAAATTCAAATTAGTTACAGGTTTTAAAGTATAATTACCTTTTAATAAATTAGAGAATTTGAAATAGCCAGCAGAATCAGTATTTACTATCGTATCAGATTTGCCGTTTAGCTTTAATGAAATATTTGGAATTGAGAAATTGTCAATATTTTTCACATAACCAAGTGCCTCTGAGCGTTTTTCTTCTATATTAAAATCAATACCAATATTAATATCTTCGCCTTTAACTTCTATAGTTCTACTTGTAGGATAAAAAGTAAAATCATTTGAAGGTAGTGGAGTAATTTTGTATATACCATTTGGTAATTTTAAAGAATAAAACTTACCATTAACATCAGAATAAATTATTTTCTTGAATTTTCCATTTATATCAATTACAATGTTTTTTACGTTTTGGTTTGGTAAGTAAAAGAACTTTCCTGTAATAGTAGCAGATAACTTAATAACTCCTTTAACTGCAATTGTATTATTGCCTCCGGGGTGCACATTGTTCCAATTGTTGCCATTTAAAACTAATTTCGGTTTTGAAGAATTTTCAATTGTACCATCTCCCAATTGTCCATATTTATTATATCCCCAAGTGTAAACATTGCCATCTATATTTATACCTACTGTATGCAACCCACCAGTTTTTATAATTAACCATTCGTTATCATCTACTTTGTTTGGAGTTGATATAAATAAAGTATCACCAATTCCTAATTGTCCAAAGTTATTCAAACCCCAACTAAACAGTTGCCCTTTGTTATTAATAGCTAATGAAAAATCATTGCCAGAATTTACATAAATCCAATTTGTATCTAAGCCAATTTGTTTAGGAATAGACATGTCGATATAATTACCAATTCCTAATTGACCATAATTATTTTTTCCCCAAGTCCAAATAGTGCCGTTTTTATTTAAAGCTGATGTGTGATACTTACCTGCAGTAATCATTGTCCAATTATTCTCAGTTCCGATTTGAGTTGGAACAGTCATATCAGTTTTATTGCCATTTCCAAGTTGACCAAAAATATTAAATCCCCATGCCCAAATAGTACCATCTTTCTTAATTGCAACCGAGTGACCATAAGCTGTTGAAACATCTTGCCAGTCATTTGAATTGCCAATTCTTAAAGGGAGAGTACTTAAATCATTAATAGAACCTCTGCCTAATTGACCAAAATAATTGTTACCCCAAGCCCAAATTGATCCATTCTTCTTTAATCCTACAGCATATTCATAATTTTCGTATTTACTGCAAACTACATTTACCCATTCTAATGAAGTACCTATTTGAATAGGATTTGGTTTGTCTTCTAAAGTTCCATCTCCTAATTGACCTGTAGAATTACTACCCCAGCCCCAAAGACTTCCATCTTCTTTTACATAAAGTGTAAAAGTTTCACCAAGAGAAATACTTTTATAGGAGTGTTTAGTACTTGAATAAATAGCTAATGGAAATGGAGTAGTGAAAGATTTAACTTTTGTCTCGTTAATTTGTTTACTTGAATTTAAGCCCCAAGCCCAAAACTCATAGTCTTGAGAATAATTAGGTTGGAATGCAGCAATTATAGCAATGAATATTAAAAAATTTAATTTCACAAATTCTCTCTAAAATTTTATATCTTGATTACAATTTAACAAAAAAACATCAGATTTATATCGTATTTGATTTTAATTTGATGTTTTAAAGTTTTTTATTCAATCATTTTCACTTTGTCTAGAAAAAATTTGACTCATAAAAATCTCTAAGTGCCTTTCCAGTATGTGATACTTTGCTTTTCGCTATTGATTCTGGAGTACCTTGAGCCACAATAGTTCCACCATTTTCTCCTGCTTCAGGACCCAAATCAATAACATAATCAGCTGATGCTATTACATTGATATTGTGTTCTATAATCATCAATGAATTGCCAGCTGCTACTAGTTTTTTGAATGAAATTAATAACTTAGAAATATCTTCAAAATGAAGTCCAGTTGTTGGTTCATCGAAAATTAATAAACCATTGCGAGTTGTGTCCAAATCCATGTGCATACTTAATTTCAAACGTTGTGCTTCTCCGCCAGAAAGATTATTGCTTGGCTGACCTAATTTTAAATAACCCAAACCTACATCTTGTAATACTTTCAGTTTATTTTTTATTCGATTCATTCCATCGAAAAAAAGTGCTGCTTCATCTATAGTCATTTCCAACACATCTACAATAGATTTGCCTTGGAAGTGAACCCCACGAACGTCGCTATTATAGCGTGTACCTTTGCAAGATTCGCATACCAAACTTACATCTGGCAAGAACTGCATTTCGACTGTAACAAATCCTTCTCCTTCACAAGCATCACATCTGCCGCCTTTTGTATTGAATGAGAAATATCCAGCTGTCCAACCAAATTGTTTCGAGATTTGTGTGTTTGCAAATATATCACGAATAGTATCGAAAATCTTTGTGTAAGTTGCAGGAGTAGAGCGAGAAGACCTACCAATAGGAGTTTGGTCAACTAATTCCACATAATCAACTGGTTTCCTCTCATTGAAAATAAATTCAAATCCAGCTCTTTGCAAATCGTAGTTGCTTGAATCTAATCCATCTTTTGTATTTTGGAATTTATTCAAAGTATTAAAAATAACATCATTAACCAAGGTACTTTTGCCAGAGCCAGATACACCAGTAATGCAAATGAATTTGCCAAGTGGAATTTTCAATTCATCAATTTTTAAATTGTTTTCCCTTAGGTTCATCAATTTCAAAAATCTATCATTGGTTTTATTCTCACTTTTAGTAATATCAATTTTCTTGTCGCCACGTAAGTATTTTGCTGTTAGAGTTTGAGAGTCTGCCATTAATTGAGAATAAGTACCAGCAAATTCTACATTGCCTCCACCTTCACCAGCTTGTGGCCCAATGTCAATAAGATAATCAGCAGATTTCATAATGTCTGGGTCATGTTCTACCACTAAGATTGTATTTCCAATATTACGCAAGTTTTGCAATATTTTAATTAATCTTTCAGTATCTCGAGCGTGCAGACCTATACTTGGCTCATCTAACACATATAGAGTCCCAACAAGGGAAGTACCAAGAGCAGTTGATAAATTTATCCTTTGAGCTTCGCCACCTGAAAGTGTGTGCATTAATCTATCAAGTGTGAGGTATTCAAGCCCAATTGTAATTAGCAAGTTGACTCTTCGTTTCAGTTCTTTTAGCAACAGCCCTGCAACTTTTTCTTCGTAAGCGTTCAACTCTATTTCGTCTAACCAAATTGAAATCTTTTGTAATGAAGATTTTACTAAATTTGGAATGTTTTGATTTTTGAAAAATACTTGCCTAGCCGAAGTGCGTAATCTACTTCCGTGGCAAGCTCTGCAAACTGTATAGCCACGGTATCGAGCAATAAGCACTCTGTTTTGCACTTTGTATTTTTTATCTTCCATTTCTTTGAAGAAGCCATTAATTCCAATATAACCGCTGCAACCTTCCCACACCATTTCTTTTTCTTCGTCGGAAAGTAAGCGGTATGGAATGTCTGTCCTTATACCAAAGTTATTAGCTACTTTCATCAAATCTCTCAGATACGAAGAATTTATAACACCTGAAAATGCTGCAATAGCTCCTTTTGCCAAGGATACGGATTTATCAGGAATTACTAATTCTTCATCTATCCCAATATTGCGACCAAAACCTTGACACGAAGGACAAGCACCACGAGGATTATTGAAAGAGAATAATTTTGGATCTAATTCTTCATAAACTATTTCGCAAGTGTTACATTCGAATTGGTTTGAATAGCGAAGGTAAGTGTCGTCATCGTAATTAAAGATGTGTACAATTCCATCACCATTTTTGAAAGCTGCCTCCACTGAATCGGCAATTCGTACATCGTCATCGTTGTTATCTGCAATTTTAAATCTATCAACTAAAACAAAAAAGTCATCTGCTTTTAGTTTTCTGTCGAATTTTGCTTCATTCAAATCGAGTATTTCTTTGGTGCTTTTCAAATAAATTCTGAAATAGCCAGCCAATCTGAACTTATCCAAATCCGCAAAGATATTTTTAGAGTTATCGCTCAATCTGAAAAGAATATAAACTCTTTTGCCAAGCAGATTTTTCTTTAAATTTTTAATAATTGTAGTTGGGTTCTCTTTTTTAACAGGTTGGTTGCATTTATAGCAAATAGTAGTACCAAGTCTGCCAAAAAATAGAGATAAATAATCGTAAATTTCAGTAGTAGTTCCCACAGTAGAGCGTGGATTTTTAGAAGGAGGCAATTGCTTAATTGCAATAGCAGGTGGCAATCCCAAAATTGAATCCACATCTGGTTTAGTCATTCTTTCTAAAAACTGGCGTGCATAAGAGCTTAAAGATTCCACAAAGCGTCTCTGACCTTCTGCATAGACTGTATCGAAAGCGAGGGAAGATTTGCCCGAACCCGATAGTCCTGTGATTACAGTTAACTTATTGCGTGGAATTTCAACTGAAATATTTTTCAGATTGTTAACTCTGGCACCATTTACCATTATTGATTTAGTAGCCAATACGTTAGTGGTATTGCTAGTTTTAGGTTTGTTTTTTACTAAAGCCATTATTTGAAGAGAATATTATTGGGATTTATACTTACTTTTAAGCTACTGACGACTGAGTTCTCTTTTAAGTTAAAACAAAATACTTCTCCGTCAACTGTATAATTTTTAGCATTGCAAACCCAAAGTAAATTTGGAGTTTGCAATGCAAGAGCATACCAATTGTCTTTGCCAGATTTTGTAAGCAAATTTTTAGAAACACCAGACCCCAAATTTAACGACATTAACCCAAAATCATTAACGAGAAAAATAGAATTGTTGAAATTATCAATAATAAATTTTGTGATTCGCATTTTCCATTCCCTTTCTTTGGTTAAAAAAAGGGGATTGATTTCCACAATTCCACCGAGAGAGTCTGGTTGAGAGGGTAGATTGCGATATGACACATAAATCTTTTGGCTGATTGAATCAATTTGCACTTGATATGGATTGAACCCAATATACTCGTTCTTGGCAATTGAAAAACTTTTACGAGAAATGATTGATAAATAGCCAGCTAACGGGTCATTTTTTTTATAATCGCCAAGCCCTGAGTTTGCTACAAAAATGTAATCTGAATTGTGTGCAATTCCTTCTGGAGCAGCACCAACTTTAACTTCAGCTAATTTTTGCATTGTAGTTGGATTGAACTTTACTAATAAGTTTTGTTTTAGGTCTGTGTAGTATGCTTCATTTTGTGAGCAAATTGTAATATAGCGTGGCTCTGATTTGAAATCTAGTTTCAAACGAGAGTCTGATTTTAAGCTCTTAGCTTCAATTTTTTCAATAGAATGTGAACTGGTAACACTTACGTAATAAAAGCCTTCAAATAGCACAATGTCAGTTCCTGTATCGCCAAGATTAAATCCATTTTCGGACTCGAAAAACTGCTTTTGAACTAAGCCTGAGTCTAAATCAATCAAATCAATAGTTGAGTTGTCGTATCCCCAAAGTCCTTCGCATAGCACTATTGCTTGCTTAGCATTTGGATTGATGTTGTTAGTGATTGGATTATCAGTGTTGCAAGCAAATAATGACAAGATTAATACAATATATAGTAAAAATTTGAGCATTAATTTATTCCCAAATTAATATACTTCGTATAACTAGTATTAGCATTTGAAATAACTTTTACTAAAAGAAATTGTGATTTGAATTGATTTAAATTCAAATTTAAGCAGTTATTGTTGTTGTAAATTTCAATTCCATTTAAATCATAAATAGTTAAATTGACTGGCTGATTCGCAATAAATAAACTTGCATTGATTGAGAAATTACTAAGTTCTGACTTTACTGATGTAGCTTCTAAATTTCCCAAGTGGAGAATAGCAACAGCATCTAAATCGAAACCAGATAATGAAATATCGTAAAAAAGATGGCTTTTATCTTTGTAAATCTCATTAGTAATATCTTTTATTTTAATATATTTAACCCAAGATAGACCAATGGTTTTCAAATCAAATCCATCTCCAGAAATTGTATCTTGGCTAAATGGGTCATTGCTTCCAATTACTGGAGTAATGCCAGCACAACCTTTTAATGTTGAATAATCAAATGGAAAATCGAAGTAATTTATCCCATCTTGACTAACAGAGACAATTGCAGGTTCAGCAAATATTTTGGAATTAATAGGATTCAAGAAGGCATTTTCAAATATTTTGAAATCAAAGCCTGGCTCATCTAATATTATTTTTTCTTTAATTCCAATTACAATTTCTCCACCAAACCCAATACAAAGAACTTCGCTTGGCATTGCTGCTGGAGTTTCATACTTTGCATTTATTGAGGGAGGACCAAATATGTTTTTGGGGAAATACATTGTGTCTTGACCGCAATCAACATTAATTCCAAATTTATATGAATAAACAGTATCAATAAATTCGCCTGCAAAGCAAGATGAAGCCCATAACATTAAAAATAAGTACTTCATAAACTTGCTCCAAAGTTGAATCTATAATTAAAATTAGGCATTGGGAAATTTAATATCATTTCATATTGCTGGTTTAATAAGTTATTTAAAGATAAACTAATAGTATATTTTTCTAATAATGTTTTATTTGTAGATAAGTTTAAATTAATTAAATTTACAGGTGATAGTTTCAAATTACTTGAGTTATTCAAATCGGAGTATCTTTCTCCAATAAAACTATATATTAATTGAGCATCTATATAATTGAGATTATAAATAATAGAAGCGTTCACTTGATGATTGTTTGTATAGGGAAGTTGCTTACCTTTGAAATAATCGTTGCTGCTGCTGTTTTGTGCATTTAAATAGCAATATGAGATAGTGCTTTTGATATTGTTTTCTATGTAATGCAATTTGATATCTATACCATAAGTTATATTATTATCAATATTTTGTGTAGTCCAGCTTATAGCATTTCTGGGAATTGATAGTATTTTATTGTTTATAAAATTGCTATATACATTTGATTGAATCATTAGTTTATCTGTGATTGAGTATTTTATTTCTGAATTAATATTTAAACTGTTTTCCGGCTGTATGTTCAGATTGCCAAAATTGAAATAATACATTTCGTTGAAAGCAGGGAAACGGAAATTACGTCCAAAATTGAAACTTAGAAACAAATCATTATAATTTTTAGTTAAGCCAAAATTTGCAGAAAATTCACGTTTGAAGTCAGAAATGAAATCTGCCCTTGAACTCAAGTAAACTTTCAAATTATTCTCTAATTCTATATCTCGAACAAACCCAATTGCAAAAGTATATCTTTTTTTAGTTTCTATTGTATTGATTTGAGAAAGCAAGCCATTGAAAATATCAAAATTTGCTTCTGTTGAAAATTTAAATTCTTTTTCGAATAACTTCAAATTATAATTGAGCCGAGTCTGCAAATTAGTGTTTAAGTAATTATTATATGAATTAGAAGCAGTCAGAGTGTTTTCATCGAAATAAGTCATTTGGCTATACTTGCCACCTATCATAAAATTTAGATTGTTGTTTTCAAAATTTGAAATTAGTAGTATTTGGTTTTCATTTAAAAAAGATGTTTGGTTCACTTCGCCTCCTTGCAAAATAGCACCAGGTACTCCAGAATATGAATTTACATAATTCAAGTAAAGCTTTTGTTTAAAATCATCTGCATTTTTAGTATAATTTTCTAACACATTTGTTATAGAAAATTGATTGAATTCATTATTCATTCTATTGAAAGTAGTATCCTTAGAATATATCTTAGTTGTAACAGGGAAGTCGTTCTTGGAAATTGTACCATTCAAAAAAAATGAATTGCGATAATTCCCTATTTGACTAGTGAAACTTGCAAGTCCCTCAAAACCATTAAACGAACTTTGAGAAAGACCTAATATAATTTCCCCATCAGTATTTGCGTTAGCATTCATCATTACACCGCCAGACATTGCATTGGAGCCAACCAAAGTAGAGAAGCCACTTTCTATAATGGATATACTAGAAATGCTTTGTGTGAGCAATTTATTCAAATTAAACCCACCATTTGCGTTTTCATAAAGTTTGAATCCATTCAGAAGAATTGCTGCTTGATTTCCGCTACCACCGTGCAACGAAATTGTTTTCATAGCTCCAGCTCCACCATAATCTCTTAAATATATTCCCGAAACGTTTGTTAAGAGAGTTGAAATTTGATTTGTTTGAGCTATGTTTAAGGATTTAATACTATAAGTTGTAACTGGTAAACTTGGAGTAATTTGCTTTTCTACAAATCCATCTACTATAACCGTCTGCTTCGGATTAAGTGAATCCGAAGCAGACAGTTGATAATGCAAAAATAATAAGACTATGAATAGACCCTTACTCACTCAAATAAATGAATGGTGAGGAAATTATTGTGTTATTTGACGATTGTAAAGTAAGGAAGTAGCAACCATTAGTCTGTAAATTCAAACTGACAACAGCGATACCATTCGCTAAAGAATAACCCATTTCATTACTTGAATAAACCACAGAGCCAGTGTTGTCAGTAATTCGGACACTATAAAAAGCATTCAAATCATCTTGTGATAAATTTAATTTCAACTTGCTACGAACTGGATTTGGGAAAATCAAAGATTTATCATTTGCTTTGGTTTGAATTTCTTCAACACTTGTATTTTCTAATTTATCAAAAATATAAACACCACCGTTTTCTTTATTATAGGTAGTGTCGTAAGGACTTGCCACTACAACATTTCCAATACCTTCTCTAGCGACTATTCCTTCCAATGCTGCTTTTATGTTTTTACTCGATGCCTCTACTCTTTGGAATTCTGTTTGATAGTCAGCTTTCCAAAGTAGTTCACCATTATATGTAGTAGTTAAAAAGATGTTGTAAGCTTCTAGAAAAACAGTTTCTCTTGGGCCATTAAATCCAGTTGTACCCGTTTTAAATATAGTTGGTGCAACTTCTAGCTTTGTTATATCTTTGAATAAGACTTCATGGCTACCATTTAATGTAACTACTACTTTGCCTTTATTTATTGCTAAATGATTAGGAGTTTTACCAATTTTGAAATCAGTGAAAGTAAAATCTTGTGTGTGAGGCACTTCGGCAATATGCAAAATAGAAGAATCTGCACCAAAGCTTCCTAAACTGAAAGCTGCCAATCTAAGTTTACCATTTGCGTCGGAGAATGCCTGAGCTTCTTGTACCATTTTTCCAGCTTTTATAGTTTGCAGTGGTTTTTTGATAGCCAAGTTAAACACTATTACCTCGCCTTCGCTACCGTCAGCAGGGTTTTTGGGGATTAATAAGTGTGGACCATAAGAAGCAACTGCTTCTCCTTTAAAACCACAAACATTATCGTCCACCACTTCGAAATCATCCAGAGATAACGATTGAATATAACCAGATTTAGTTACTTTAAAATTGGCATCAGTTTCGTCGGCAAAAGGAATATATACAAGTCTATCGCTAAAATCATTAGCATCAAGGAAATCAACTCTTAATGGGAATTGGAAATATCCGTTTGTAAATTCTTTTACTTTAGTTTTAATTAAATTGTTATTGTCATATTTAAGTGTCCACCAAGATGGGGGAGTGTCGCCCTCATCAATTTTGCCGTTGTAATTTTTATCATCGCCATTGCAAAAGATATGATATAAATTAGTTTTAGAATCAAAATTAACAGCTAAAGGCTGCAAACCTACTTCTACTTTTTCTTTGAAACTTACACTTGGCCAAGAATAGGCAGAAGAAACGCAAATAAAGAATACAAAAATTCTTAAAAATCTCATAAAAAGACCTTTTATAATAAAGTGTGTAAAAATATAATGAGGGAAAATCTAAGAAATTTGTGAAGATTAGATTTTAGCCTCATTGAACCTGTTTAGCGACAAGTCTGAATCAATGAGTGTTTTTTGGCAGATATTCTGACTTCGGAATCATCCTCCTTTTCCGCCTTCCCGAGCTTGGCTCAGTGGCTGTTTCTTCTGTGGAAATGGCGAAGAAACTTGGAAAAATTGTCATCCATTACAGCGGCGCTACCGTGCAAGATTTACACTTGCTTCCCTTTTAATTTGTTCGAAAACAAAACCAAAAACATTTATCAATTAACTTTTTCAAAATTAATGCTTTTATTCTTCCTTTCAAAATTATATTTTTGAATAAATAAAAGGAGCAATATTTTGTACATATCTAAAGAAATAGTAACTGAACTACTTAGTCCAATTTGCCAAGACATTGAATTTTATGAATTTAAAGAGCAATTGACTGTAACAGTTCCCAAAAATAAAATCGTAGAAGTGGCTACAGCTTTGCGAGATAACCCGAAAACAGCGTTTAATCAGTTGCGAGATGTGACTGCTGTGGACTGGCTGAAAAAGAAAAATAGATTTGAAGTGGTATATTTCCTCTACTCACTTGATTTGCTGCATAGACTTAGAGTGAAAGTGGCTGTGGACGAAAGCGATTTGACTTGCGATTCGGTTACTGACGTTTGGGAATCAGCTAACTGGTACGAAAGAGAAACTTTCGATATGTATGGAGTTAAATTCATAGGACACCCAGATTTGCGTAGATTCTATATGCCAGAAGATTATGTGGATCCAGACACTAAAGAACCAATCCATCCATTGAGAAAAGATTTCCCACTTATGGGTATTCCAGAATCTCTTCCATTGCCTCCATACCCTGAAAAATATGGTGCGACAAAGTAAAGAATTAAAAAAAGTCCAATTCAAAAAGAATTGGATTTTTTTTGGGTAGGGGATAGATTTACTTTAAATTGCTAATTTGCAATCATATAAGTGCTTTTGGAATTCTATAAATAGTCTGGTGATGTTTGCAACATTTTACGAAAATATTTTGCTATTTCATTTCCAAAATTGAATTCAATATACTTTCGACTGATTTCTTTTCTAATTTAGAAAAAGCAAACCATTTTTTGCCCAAATCTTTTAAAGATGCACCTAGATGGTATATTTCGGTTTGGTCAATAATCAAAAAACGGTCGTGGCTTTGGGTAAAATGTTTTAGCGTAAAATTTCCATATTGTTCGTTGGCTTTTTGAATATCCAAAGTAAGTTGCTTGCTGGAGTTTTTGGTTAGCAACCATACATTTACTTCCTTTTGCTTTTTAGATAAATGTGTTAGAGTTGTATCGTCAACATAGTTGTCAATCAGAAAAATGCTTTTTTTAGCTGAACGAATAATTTTAGAAGCCAGTTCGTAGGCATCAAATACTTGCCCATCAAAGAAGATGCCTTGTGTAGGTATTAAATGAGTTTGTAGATGTAAGTCAATTTCGTTCACTTTAGTATGCAATAGTTCCATCTTATCTTCCAATCGGTTTATCCTGTTGTTTATTGCATATCCTTTCAGTAAATAATCTTTAAGAATTTTATTTGCCCAAATTCGGAATTGAGTGCCTTGTTTAGATTTTACCCTGTAGCCAACTGATATTACTACATCTAAGTTATAGTATTCAATTTTGCGGTTTACCATTCTTTCGCCTTCTTTTTGAACTGTCAAGGATTCCTTGACAGTTGCTTCCTTTTCTAATTCATTCTCCTTAAAACAATTATTAATATGCAAGCTAATATTTTGCTTGGTTTGATGAAATAAGGCAGACATTTGTTGTTGAGAAAGCCAAACGGTTTCATCCTCAATTCTCACTTCAATATGCTCGGCTAGTTCGTCTGGACGATATAAAATGATTTCATTTATCATAACATTTCCAAAATTGAATTCAATATACTTTCGACTGATTTCTTCTCTAATTTAGAAAAGGCAAACCATTTTTTGCCTAAAGTCTTAATAAGTATTTTTACATTAAGTACTTTCTACATGGTAAATTTCAGCCAAATCTGTATCAAGCATTACCTACAAACCTCTAATTATGAAGATACGGTTTGAGATACTATTTTGATTTATAGCTATTGAACTTTTAATTGTATTTATCAAATAATTGATGCTTATGTTATTGCAATATATTATTTATCTATAAATAATTCTATTCATTTTTAAACAAAAAAAAAGCTCAGTATTTCTAATACTGAGCTTTAAAAGATGTTACACTTACTGTTTTAATTACAGATATTTTTTAACTATTTTCTCGAAATCTTCTAAGCCCATTGAGCCAACTACTTTTTCAACCACTACACCTTTTTTATCTATAATAAATGTAGTAGGTACTGCACTAATTCCACCATAAGCTTCGCCAATTGCTTCAGTGCCTATCACGTTCATATAGTTCATACCTTGTTTGCTTCCGAAAGAAGAAACATTTGCAATTGCTTTATCAGCACTTCGTTCCAAAGCAATTCCAATAACCATCAAATCATTTGATTTATATTTATCTTGCAATTTTATAATATCTGGAATTTCTTTGCGGCAAGGTGGACACCAAGTACCCCAAAAGTTTAAGAAAACTACTTTACCTTTTGTAGTTTCTGCAAAAGTTTTAATAGTACCATTTTCATCATAAGTAAAATTCACAGCCATACCTTCGCCACCTTTTGTTACTGTTTTCATATTGTAAACAGTGCTATAGCTACTTTGCGAATCAACTAAAGCTGCTTGATTCAATTTAACTTCGCTATTTTCATTTTTGCCACACGAAGTAACAAGAGTTGTTGCTATTGCCAAAACAAGTAGCATTTGGAAATACTTTTTCATATTTTTTCCTAGTAATTTTTAGTAATGATTTTTAAATTATTTACTTTATATACGTAACCAGCGGTTACAAGTTCACTCGAAGTAGTGTTCTCACAGCTACATCCACTCTCGTTGGAATAAGTATATCTGGTTTTAATTGCAGTGCCAGCTATATCTTTCATTGAAATTGCTTGTCCAATTTCTAATCCTTTATTTTGCAATACCAATGCTGGAGCAATAGAATCAAGCTTATCGAATTGTGGAGTTACCACAATTTTAAAATTACCTAAGCTATCGGTCAATGCAATTGGTAAATCTTTTCTATCTGTATCTTCAGTAATAAATTTTTGCAATTCAAACCATTCGCTACCACCTGAAAACTTACCTACTAATATAACGGTAACTCGCTCAATAGGTTTCTGACTTGCAAAACTTTCTACGTTGCCAATAACATCATACTGTTGATAAGGTGCAGTCATTTGTCCAACTGCTATAATCAATGGAGCAAAAATGCAAAAAAGCAACAATGATATTCTAGCTTTGCTTTGCAATATTCAAATCTTCATTGTTTGAAACAACTATTGCAGGTATTATATCTTCTTCTTTTTCAGTGAATCTCAATAATTCTTTTACTTCTTCCACCGCCACTTTTTCACTTTTGACTTTGTCTTTTCCGATATATTTGAAAATTGACATAAAGAAACCCAAAGTAAAGAGTATAGTTCCAGTCCAAACCAATGAAATAAATGGTTTTACAGAAGCTTCAAATATAAATACTTCTTTTGGAGGCACAAGTTCTTTGCCAGTAGATTTATAAGCGAAAACTGCTTGGGAAAGAGATAAATTTTCTTTGTTTGGAATAAGTTGAATAAATCCAATTTCCACTTTGCTATTTTTTACGTGCTTCCATTCGGGTACATTCATTCCAGACTTCTGGTCTAAATATGAATATATAGTATCTTTATAGCTTGTACCATTATGAGTGAATGAAACAACAGCACCTACTTTCATAGTACCATTTTCGCCACCACTCATCGCCCCAGCCATATCGAATTTCTCCAAGCCAAGCTGAATGCTTGAATCTAATGAGATTGGTGATTTGCCTCCTTTCTGTAAAATAGCAGGAGGATAATCATAAGAATATTCTATTGAATAAGGGGATATGTAAATATCCTGAGTAGCGGAAGCAGCAATACCTGGCTCGAAGAAAGGAGATTTCCTTTCATTGAAGTCACTCCAGTAAACTATTGGGTTGACAATTTGAGTTCTTCCATTTTTATTAGTAATCTCAAAAATATATTGAAATTTTTCTCTATCAGTCCATTGTTTATCAATTTGCTCTTTTCCAACGAATTTGATTTTACTTCCTTGGAATTCTTTAGCTTCGCCTTCTTTCAATCGGATTTGCTGTTTAATAGCATATCCACCAGAGGTAATAGCTCCAAGAATAAGCAATGAAATCCCAAAGTGGGCAATAAAACCACCCGCAAGTTTAGGGCTTTTTCTGAAAGTACTTATAATCAATTGGGAATTAATAGAAATAGAAAAAGCAACAGCTATTGCTAATGCAAAGAATTTGAAATCTCTAATTCCAATAGTAAAGAATAAAAAGCTTATAGCTACTGTAATACTTAAGCTAGTAATTAAAGAGCGAACTAAATCCACTTTAAAAGTTTGCTTCCATTTGAAGATAATTGAAAGACCATTAAGCGATAGCATAATTGCAGCAAGTGGCAGATTAACCATATTATACCAACTTGCATCTACACTTGCTTTTTGCTGCCCGAGTAATTCTGCTATCATTGGCCAGCTAGTGCCTAAGAAAACAATAAATGCAATGCAAAGCAAAGTGATGGAGCCAAGTGAGAGCATAAACTCTTTTGAATTCAAATTCATTGTTTTGTCTTTGACAGGTATTTTATTCATTTTAATGAAAAATGATACAACTGAAATAATGACAAACAAAACCAAAAATATCAAGAGCATTTTATAGACAATTGGTCCAGGGCTAACGAATGAATGTACTGAAGTATCGCCAAGTACACCACTTCGGGTAAGGAACGAAGAATAAAGAACTAATAAATAACTAAGCAACGCAAAGCCAAAACTTGTTTTTAACAAACCGCCATTTCGTTTGCTGACAATTGCAGTATGAATAAATGCAGTGATAGATAACCAAGGCAAAAGTGAAGAATTCTCAACTGGATCCCAAGCCCAAAATCCTCCCCAACCAAGCGTTTCATAAGCCCAAAGTCCGCCAAGCATTACACCAAATCCAAGAATACCCGCAGCAAATAATGCCCATGGGAAAGTTACATTTATCCAATTTTTAAAATCCCGTTTGAAAAGCCCTGCCAATGCAATTGCAAATGGCACTGATAAAGCCGAAAAGCCCAAGAATAGAATTGGTGGGTGAATAGTAATCCAATAGTTTTGAAGAACTGGATTCAAACCTTTTCCATTTTTTGGTGTAAAATCGAAAGGTACTTGCCCTGGAAAAGATTCCCAAACAAAATCAAATGGACTCTTTGCAATTAAAATTAATAATAGAAATGCAGGAATCAATGAATAGAAAGCCATTGTTTCAGATTCGTAATCTTTTTTTCGCAAATAGGGGATTAAAATATAGCCAATTATTATAGTCCAGAAAGTCCAAAGCAAGAAAGAGCCCTGCTGTCCAGCATAGAAAGTAGCCATTAATAAATTTGTAGGGAGTTCTTTCGATGAATACTCCCAGATATAAGTATATTGAAAGTCGTGTGCTAAAATTTTTGACATCAAAAATAAGCAGATTCCAAGTACACCAGCAGTAGTTAATGTATAAAATACACTAGCATAATTTTTAAACTTCACTTTGCCTGAAGCAGACAAGAAATAAAATAAACTTGTCAGTATAGACAAAACGAATGAGGAATAAACTAAAACTTTACCTAACATTTTATTCTTTTTTTTTAATTGATTAAATCATTTTTTCGCCATTTCCTTGGTATTTGGAAGGGCATTTTGTTAAAATATCAGTTGCTTGGAAAACTTTACCATTATATTTTCCTTTAATTACAATTCGTGGAGCTAAATCGAAATTATTTGGCTTAGCACCAGAATAAACAACTTTAGTGATGTTGTTATTATCATCTTTCATATTGAAAGTGAATATATTTTTCTCACTTTCGTAAGTGTAATTATCTTCTTTAACCCAAGAGCCAGAAATTTGTACTGTTTTTGCAGATATAGCAGCTGTTGAGAAATCAGTATAATCTATTTTTTTGAAGTCGAATGTGGTAAGTGCAATTGCTAAGAAAATTACAATTATAGCCCCACCAATTAAATTCTTTTTATTCATTAGATTGTTCCTTATTTGAGTTAGTGCCATTTGCAATAACTTTTTTTTCAAGATTAGTTACTTTCTTATCTAAAGAAAGTAATACAAATGAGATTCCACCCCAGATTATTAGCACTATAATTAGTACTACATAGATTGAATTTTGAACTAAAAAACTATACATATCTACTTTTCCTTATTCTAATTCCATTTTTAATTTTTGAGTTCTTATGTGTAAATTCAAAAGCCAAAAGAACAAAATTATGAACCCTGCCAATGAAATATAGTAAGTCAAAGCTAATGACGAATCAAGCATACCTTTTTGTGTACTGATAACAGGACCTGATGTTCCATCGGATTTGGCACCTGGGTGTAAACCAACAAACATACGCGGGACAATGAATATTAAGAATGGCATTACCACACAAGATATGATGGAATAAACAGCTGAAAGTTTTGCTTTTAATTGAATATCAGTTATAGAGCTACGTAATGCGAAATAAGCAAAATAGATAAGTAGCAATATGAAAATTGAAGTTTGGCGTGGATCCCAATTCCAAAAAGCTCCCCAATTAAATTTTGCCCAAATCATTCCAGTTGAAGTTGCCATTAGAGTAAATATCAATCCAAGGAAAGCAGAAGATGAGGCTTTAATATCACTAACTAAGTTTTTCTTTCTCAAATACTGAACAGAAAACACCATTGAAATTATATAAGCCAAGCTTGCAGTCCAAGACATAGGCACGTGAAAATTCAATATCTTTATGCGTTGTTGCAATGCAGGTAAAAAGGGATAAGTTAGCAAAGGAGCTTCGCTTATTATTGATTGAATTTCATAAATATCATTTTTGGCATTATATATTGCTTTTATAACCAATGGGTTGTCCGATTTTAACTCATTGGCAAGCAAAGAATTAGAATAGCTTAGTTGATAGGTCTTAATATTGGGTGATACTTTACTAAAGTGATATCTTGGAGCTTCTTGAGCTTTAAGTTTCCATACTCCATTTTCGAATAATTGGCTATTTGGAATTACTTTCATATAAATTTCAACATTCTTGAAATCATTCAAATCAGCCAAATCTCTAGCATCTATAAAGAAACCAGAAATCGGTGGAGCTAAAGTCAAAATAGAAGCCGCTGCCAAAATCACTATTGAAGTAATTTTCCAAAGCATTGGTTTGGGCTTGTCAAGTCCCCAATAAAGGCCCATAAAAAGGGCAAAAATAAAAGCTATAGCTAAAAAGAGAATGTTCATTGTATTGCCATAAATTTTGGCTTAGGGTTATAAATATTAATCAAAATTATCATTTTAATTTCAATTAATAAAGTAAAGTTTGTGGAAAGATTAGAGATTTTATTGAACTGGAGTCAAGTATTTGATTAATTTAAGATTATTATTGTTTGATTCTATGCCAGCAGGTATATAAACTATTTCATCTACAAGTGATTTAATGATTTTAATTCCGAGACCGCCTTTCTTAATTTCAGCAAAATAATTATTTAGATTAACTTCAGGCAAATCAAGAGGATTAAACGAAGGACCATTGTCGAAAATGTCAATTTCAAGTGAATTATTTTTAGATGTAACAAGCAATCTAATTTCTCTATTTGTTTCTTTTTGGAAAGAATAGTTAATTAGATTTGTGCAAGCTTCATCTACAGCTAAAGCAATATTTTGTGCATCTTCGCTATTGAGACCTGCACTAATTGCATTGGAAACAACGAAGTTTCTAATATTTTCAAGCTCAGAAAATTGACTTAATGCTTTAAATTGATTTTGAATTAGTAAATTATTGTTCATTTATCTCCTTAGCTTTGTTCAAATTAAGGAATGATTCAATAGCTTCATCTTCTTTGTCAGTAATTTCATAAAGCAAAGGGAAACCAAGTAAATCGAAAATTTTAAAAATTTTGGATGGCATATCGCTAAGTTTTATATCACCATTGCCAGCTCGTACTTCTTCTATAAAAGACATAAAAACACCCAACCCAGCTGATGAGATGTAATCTAATCCTCTAAAATTAACTATGATTTTAAAGAATTTATCGGAAATTAAATTCTGTAAATAAGTTTCAAGCAAAGGAGCGGTATGAGCATCAAGTTGACCAATTAAGTCCACCAATGCAATCTCTTCTTTTAATCTGTGCGATATTTTAAGTTTTTCTTCCACTTTGTTCTCTTTAGTTTTAGTTCTCTTCTTCCGTGTATATAAGAGTTACAACGGTTAAATCATCGTGTTGTTTCATGTTTCCGTTAAAATTTAGTATTCTATTTTTAACGATTAAGTTCATCTCATCTGCATTATCGGTATCTATTGTCAGTAAATCGAGTAAATTCTTTTCACCAAACTCTTCATTTTCTTCGTTACGATTTTCAAGTATTCCATCTGTAAGTAGCAAAAGTTTTGTGTTTTTAATAATATTGAATTCAAATTCTTCTAAGTTTTTTTCAAAAATAGAAGTATTTGTAATTCCCATACCAATTCCATTAGGTCTAATTTCGTGCAAAGCACCATTTTCTGACAAATATAGTGGTAAATGTCCTGCCCGTACATAAACGCATTTATTGGAAATTTCATCTATTTGCAAACCAGCGAAACTAATAAACATCTTTTTCTCTGTATTGCCATAAATAGCAGTATTAATTTTGCAGAATAATTCTTTCAAAGTATTCGACTCATTTGCCAATGCAATAACTATGCCTTTGATTTGAGCCATATAGAATGCTGCAGACATTCCTTTGCCCGACACATCGCCGATTAGTATACAAAACTTACCATTCTTTAATCGAATAAAGTCATAGTAATCGCCACCAACTGATTCGGCAGGAATTGAAAAACCACTAATTTGGTAATTATTGATTTTTGGGGTGGACTGTGGTAGCAATTTTAATTGTATTTCTCTTGCTAAATCTAATTCACGCTTGAATTGTTCCGATTGTATTGAACTTTCAATTAAAGTAGAATTTTCAAGAGCAATTGAAAGGTTGTTTGCAAATAAATTCAAAATGCTCAAATCATCACTTTCAAAGCCATAGTCTTCATATTTGACAACTACCAAAGTGCCAAGTCTTTTATTTTTTTGAAAGATAGGAGTTGCAATTAAAGAGCGACATTCAGGAATAAATTTGATTATCGAATCATAATCATTGTTGTTTATCATTGTTTCTATTAGTACCGCTTCATTATTGGCAAGAAACTTACTTTGGAGAATTTGAGTGAATATTGCATTTTCCAAATTACTCACATTGTAATAATTAGAAGCATTAATATTAGTTTTACTTTCGTCTGAATAAGTTTCAATCCAAGAAAAATCTCCGCTCGTAGCTGAAACTACAAGATTAGCTGCATGATGATAAAGTTCGTTTCTGTCTATAGTTTTGGAAATTAGTTGATTGAAATTGGCTAAATTCTTCATTTCTTGATTTTGCTTTTCAATCACATTGCCAGCATTCCAAGAAAGAATTGAAATTAGAAATGGTTTGGAAAAGTAGAATATTCCTATAAACATTGAGATTTTAAAAAGTACTTGAGCACCATTGAAATAGCTCTCAAGAACTAAATTTAAATTGAAGACTCCATTCGAAACAATTATTAAACTTATTACAAGCGAACCAATAGCTAAGAGACAAAAGAAGAAAAGATTAATCTTTTGCTTCATTTCCAGCTTTTTAACCCAATTGTTATTTTCATTTGCTAAATAGATAACCAATGAAACAGCAAAGTAAATGATTATAGAGAAGTTACTGTAATTCCTTGGAGATAAGTTTTGGAAGACAATTGCAAATTTAATTAGTATTAAAGAGATGATAAGATAAATTAAAGTATTCTTTTTTCTTCTTATACTCAGCCATTTCCAAACGAATCTAATCACTGCAATTGGAATTATTAAAGCTAAAAAACCTATTACATTAGATAAGATTACTGCAAATGAGTTAGCATAAACCCCAGCTTCAAATTTTGGGGTAGGAGCAATGAAAATTATAAATAGAAAACTAATCACAACAGCAACAAATTGCTTCAAATCCCTAGAAAACTGTTCATAAGATTTATTTGGAGTCATTGGCTTTTCAAAAGAAAGCATAAGCAGATAGAGTAACCCACTTATTGAAAAACCAATTGTATAAGACCAATAGAGGTTATAATTATTAATGCTAATATCTAGAAAATATATAGCGAAATCTCCAATCAAACGAACTGTAAATAGAGATAGTATCAAGAAAATAATTAACTTTCTTCTATTTTGGACTTTAGACTGTAAGGAATCAAAAAAGTATGTGATTATTGAGTACACAATCAAATTACGAGAATTTTGTATTTTTGTTTTCGTAATTTACGATTAAATTAAATTAGATTAAAGTATAAAATTATGATTGCTGTACATACAGCCCAAGAATCAAAGAATTTGGATAGTTATTTAATTGAAAAATTAAATTATTCGAGTATAGATTTAATGGAAAATGCTGCCAAATCTTTTGTGGAACTAACCCAAATCATTAATTCGAAAGTAGTTATCTTAGCTGGTTATGGCAATAATGGTGGCGATGGATTGGCAATTGGTAGATTACTTTCTGATTCAAACAATGTTATAGTTTGTTTAATAGGTGATTTCTCAAAAGCTAGCACCGACAACTTAATTAACTTGGAATTACTCAAAAAATGTAAATGTAAATTACTATCAATTGAATCGAGTAACGATTTAATTAATATAGATTTAACTGCCGATGTTATCATAGATTCTATCTTTGGAGTTGGATATTCAGGAAACTTAAATGAGTTTTATAGTGAGCTATTTAAGTTGGTTAATCAGACTAAAGCAAAAAAAATTGCAGTTGATTTGCCTTCTGGGCTAGATGTAAAAAATGGAACTGCGGACCCAAACACTCTGAAAGCAGACTTAACTATCACAATGTTTGGATGGAAATTAGCATTTACAAATAAAGACTTTTGGGATTTCACTGGAAATATTATTTGCTCTGAGTTATACTTAGATTCTGAAATCATTAAGTCCCAATCAAATAAGTTTATTATTGAAACTGAAGATATTAGAGCAATTTTACCCAAACGTAGCCAAAACACAAGTAAGTTCGATTTTGGTTCTATAGTTTGTCTTTGTGGCTCTCAGGATATGCCTGGTGCAGCAGAACTTTCTAGCAATGCAGCAATCGAAATAGGAGCAGGTTTGGTTTATGCGAGCAACTATCAAGGCAAACATTTTGTTTCTGAAGTTATCCACCTATCTCCGATTTCCGATGGAATAATTGATTTGTATGGTAAATATGAATCAGTAATAGAAAAAGCAAAAGTGATTTTAATTGGTTGTGGATTAGGCAAAAATTCCCCATTACTAGTGGAATTACCTAGTTTATTAGAAAAATATCCAAACAAAATATTCGTACTTGATGCCGATGCCTTGCAAGATATACATAAACTAAAACTAAATAGTAATGTGATTTTAACTCCTCATATTTATGAATTTGCAAGGATTTCAAAATTTGCAATAGATGATATAATTATGAATGGATTTGAATTATCAAAGCAATTTGCTAAAGAACACAATTGCAATATTGTGCTAAAAGGTGCAACAACTATAATTACTAATGGAGAAATTTCTTATTTCAATATTACTGGAAATGCTGGACTTGCAAAAGCTGGCTCTGGAGATGTGCTTGCAGGAATAATTGCGGGGTTAGCTTCTCAAACAGGAAAGGCAATAGAGAGTGCTGCTTTGGGAGTATATTTGCATTCTTTAGCGGCAGATTATTACGTAAAAACTTATGCCCAAGAAACTCTGACTGCTAGTAAATTAATTACTAATTTGAAAAACATACTACCCAAATGAAAAAACTTTTATTCAATCTACCTTTGATTTTTGTAACGTTGGCTATTCTGTTTTTCTCGAATATGTCAGCTCCACCAAAAGTACTACAGTTCAATTTGTGGGATAAAGTACAACACTCAATTGCCTTCTTCCTTTTTGGAATTGGTTTACAATTGCATTTCTTTTCCACAAAGTCTGTTCCAAAATTGAAGTATGTTGTGCTGTATACATTCGTAATTGGTTCGCTATTTGGAGCATCGGACGAGTTCCATCAGTATTTCATTCCCAATAGATTTGTGGAATTTGCAGATTGGGTTGCTGATATTTGTGGTGTTATTATCTCACTTTTTTTTGTCAAATTTGTAAATCAATTTGTTACCAATTTCCTAAAAGATATTGAATAAGCCCTTTTTCACTTTAGAACAAACTTCCACAGATTGCAAAGCAAGAGTTGGAAAAATTATAACTGATCATGGTGAAATCCCTACTCCTATTTTTATGCCAGTAGGTACTCAAGCCACTGTTAAGGCAATGGAGCAGCGTGAACTTAAAGAACTTGATGCGAGAATAATTCTTGGAAACACATATCATTTATACCTTAGACCTGGAACTGAAGTATTCCAAAGTTTTGGTGGATTACATAAGTTTATGAATTGGGATAGACCAATTCTAACAGATAGCGGTGGTTATCAAGTGTTTTCTTTGAGTGCAAATCGAAAGCTATCAAGCGAAGGTGCTATGTTTAAATCACATATAGATGGCTCTACACATTTATTCACTCCAGAAAAAGTTGTTGAAATTCAAAGAGATTTAGGTAGCGATATAATGATGGTTCTTGATGAGTGTGTTGATTATCCATCGGAAAGAAAGTATGTCGAAGATTCTGTAAAGCTATCTAAGGATTGGGCTGAGCGTTCTCTTAAGCATTTCAATAACACTCAGCAGCTCTATGGACATAAGCAATTCATTTTTGCTATTGGACAGGGTGGAATGCACAAAGATTTGCGAGAAGATTATTGCGGGTGGATGTCTCAATTTGATTTTGATGGCTATTCCATTGGTGGTCTATCAGTAGGCGAACCTGCTGAATTAATGTACGAAATGACAGATATTTGCACTGATAATTTACCTATAGATAAACCAAGATACCTTATGGGAGTTGGCACTCCTCAGAATATACTCGAATCAATCGAACGTGGGGTGGATATGTTTGACTGTGTAATGCCTACACGCAATGCAAGAAACGGACAAATATTTACAAGTACAGGTAAAATCAATTTAAAAAATGCTAAGTATAAATTTTCTCAAGAGTCCCCAGATTCTTATGTTAAATCATATACTAGTGAGAATTTTAGTCTTGGCTACCTTCGCCATTTATTTATGACAGACGAGATACTTGGCTATCAATTAGCAACTATCCATAATATAGCTTTCTATCTTTGGTTAGTGCGAACTGCTAGAGAAAAAATTATTAGTGGTGAGTTCCGTCATTGGAAAAAAGAAATTTTAAGTGTTTACGAATCAAAAGTTTAATTAATTTCAAAAAGGAAATATAATGTTTGTTGATAATCAAATAGTGTTAGCTATGGCACCCCCAGCTGGTGGGCAAGGCGGAGCTGAAAGTATGGTTCCCACGTTAGTAATGTTTGGGGCAATTCTTGCCATTATGTATTTTATGATGATACGCCCTCAACAAAAACGCCAAAAGGAAATGCAAAATATGCTTTCTGCATTGAAGAAAGGCGATAAAGTGGTTACTGGCACTGGTATGCACGGCAAAATAGTTGAAATAAACGATAAAACTGCATTAATTGAAATCGCTAATAATGTTAATGTGCGATTCGATATAGCAGCAATTGTAAGTGTGGTAGATTAATTAATTCTTTTACAAATGAGATAAGATGAATTCAATAGAAGAAGCTCTAAAAGACTTAGCTTCAGGTAAAATGATAATCGTTATGGACGATGAGGATAGAGAAAACGAAGGCGACTTGATTTGCTCATCGGAACTCTGCACGCCAGATATGGTAAATTTTATGGCAACTCACGGCAAAGGATTAATCTGTGTTGCCATCACAAAAGAAAGAGCTGAAGAACTTGAACTTAATATGATGGTGCGTGATGGCTCTGCATTGCACGACACTAAGTTTACTGTTAGTGTTGATTTGGTTCACGGTACTAGCACAGGTATATCTTCTTTCGATAGAGCCGCCACAATTAGAGCATTGGCAGATAGTGCTGCAAAACCAAATGATTTTGCTAGACCAGGTCATATTTTTCCATTGATTGCTGTGCCAGGTGGAGTGCTTCGTCGCTCTGGGCATACTGAAGCTACAGTAGATATGATGAAATTAGCAGGGCTGAAACCTTGTGGTGTACTTTGCGAAATAATCAATGAAGATGGAACTATGGCACGTAAGCCAGAGCTTGAATTATTTGCCGTTAAGCATAATTTAAAAATAACTACAGTTAAAGATTTAATAGCTTATAAGTTGAAAACAGATAGCTTAGTGAATTGTGTAGCGACAGCTGCAATTCCTTCTGAATTTGGCGATTTCAAATTCAAAGTTTACGAAAATGTAGTAGATGGTAAAGAGCATGTTGCTATAATTAAAGGCGAATGGACTCCAGATGAAACAATTTTAGTTCGTGTTCACTCTGAATGTTTGACAGGCGATGTTTTTGGATCATTACGTTGTGATTGTGGCCCTCAGCTTCATAGAGCATTAGCAAAAATTGAAGAAAATGGTAAAGGCATTTTGCTTTATATGCGCCAGGAAGGCAGAGGAATTGGACTTGTAAATAAAATCAAAGCTTATTCACTTCAAGAGCAAGGCAGAGACACTGTGGAAGCAAACGTGGAACTTGGATTCAAACCAGACGCTAGAGATTATGGAGTTGGTGCTCAAATTCTTAGAGATTTAGGAGTGAAGAAAATGACTTTGCTTACAAACAACCCCAAAAAGAGAGTTGGGTTGGAAAGTTATGGAATTGAAGTTGTTGGACTTGAATCAATTGTAATTGAATCAAATGAAAATAATGAGAATTATTTGAAGACTAAGAAATATAAACTTGGTCATTTGCTCCACGGTATGTAAATTGTATCTTGAAATAATGAAATTAAAAAAAACTATGTCATTTCTCTTGGGAAATGACATTTTTTATAAAGGAACTTGAAATGTCAGATGTTATTTATTTAACTAAAGAAAAAATTAAAGAACTTGAAGAAAGTGTGAGAGACCTTACTACTCGTGGCAGAAAACACATGGCTCAGCAAATTGCAGATGCCCGCTCACACGGTGATTTGTCGGAAAATGCTGATTACGATGCAGCAAAAGAAGCACAATCGCTTATGGAATTGAGAATTGCTAAAATGCAAATCACTCTTTCAAAAGCTAGAGTGATAGATCCAAGAGAATTCCCAGACGATAAAGTATATATACTTACCTTTGTGAAAGTAATCAATCAGAAAAACAATAGCGAAATGACTTACCAAATGGTTTCGCCAGAGGAAGCTGATTTTGAGCTGAACAAAATCTCTATTACTTCGCCACTTGGCAAATCATTTATGGGGAAAAGCAAAGGCGATATAGCTACTGTTGATTTACCTTCTGGAATACAAAACTTCGAGATATTAGAAATATCTAAATAATCAATTAAACCATTGCACGCTTTTTGCTGTCTAAGTTTTATTTGAAGCGTGCGATTCTTATGGATACTTTGACTTTGCTTTATGATAACGACAGTGAAATAATTGCTGAATACTGCTCCTCGAATAGCCAGAGAGCAGCTAATGCACTTGTCAGAAGACATCAAAAGTTTGTCTATTCGATTGCCTTCCGATTTTTAGGGCAACACGAAGACGCTGAAGATGTGGCTCAGGAAGCATTCATAAAAGCATTAGATAATCTTTATAGATTCAAAAGCGAAAGCAATATTCGCACTTGGCTTTATACGATTACTGCTAATCTTGCCAAAAATCACCTTCGCAAAAAAAAGATAATTAATTTTTTTACAATGAATTCGGAAAGAGAGGATTTTGAATTAAATTCAAATTCATTTTCTCCTTTGCAAGAATTGGAAATAAAAGAATTTACTGAGAATTTCAATAAGCTTTTGGGCAAATTGCCGCAGAAGCAAAGAGAAACTTTTGCACTTCGTTACTTCGATGGATTTACTTATGAAGAAATTTCCGATATGCTAGGAACAAGCGTGGGCGGACTTAAAGCAAACTACTATCAAGCTGTGCAAAAAATTACGAAAGAAATAACTGGATTGAAAAAATGAACAAAGAAGTTTATAAAAAGATTAGTTTAGAAGAAATGCATGATTTGCTCTCCGATTATGCTTTTGAAAGACTATCCGAAAGCGAAGACAAAATATTTGAATACAATCTGGAATTTTATCCTGAACTAAATGAAGAAATTGAAGAAGTGAGAGCTATTTTCAGTAGTATTGACCAAATGGATATGGATAAGTTCCTTTCAGAACGCACTAAAGATTTATCGGTGAAAGTGAATTCTAAAAGGGAAAAACGCAGATACAAAAAGCAAATTGGACTTAAAAGATTTGTTCTGCCAATTGCTATTATGATGTTGATAGCATTTATAGTTGGCGAATATAAACTTTCCGACGTAGTTGATTATGTAATTGGGAACAAACCACATAGTGCTGTTTTCACTCAGAAAGAAATGGCTATTCTGATTTCTGATGAAGAAAACGATTTGATTAATTTCATTCACCCTAATTCACAGACAGAAGATTTGGCTTTAGCTTTCGATAAAACTACCGAACTCGATGAGCTTGCCTACGAATACATTGATTTGGAAGAAACTGAAAATATGGAATATTTCGATTTGCTAATGCAATCGAACTCAGCCAACAAAAACTTGATAGAAAGAACATTAACGAAGTCAGACATCAGCGAAAATGATTTTCAAAATTTAATAAAGGAACTTGGAAATGCGTCATTTAATTAAAATTATATTTTTAGTTTTTTGCTTTTCTACTATTGGAATGTATGCAGATTCTAGTAATATGATGGAAAGAATCAAAACATTGAAGAAAATTAAAATGATAGATTATTTGGATTTGCCAGAGGAAAAAGCTGAGAAATTCTTATTGAAATACAATAGCTATCAAAACAAAATTGATGATAAGACAAAAGAACTCGATTACTCTGCTCTGGATTTGGAAAAGCTAATAGCTGATGGAAAAACAGCCGAATTTAAAGCGAATGTTGACAAAATTGAAAGATTGCAAAACGAACTCAATCAATTGAACACAGAAATGAACACCAATTTGAAAACTATGCTTTCCGAAAAAGAATATGCAAAGTTAGTGGTCTTTGAAAGGAAATTTCCAATTGAGCTACGCAAAAACCTAATGCGACTGAAAAACAGAAATAAGTAAATAAGAAGGGAGTTTAATCAACTCCCTTTTTTTTGGTTGCTATGAAATATATTATTAATTTGATTTAAAAGAAAGATTATTTACTAAAAAACAAAATGAAAAACTATATGATTTGCTTGGATCTGAAGTAGGTGGGTTAGAACGTGTAGGAAATGAAATTAAGTTTGATTGCCAAGCAGTGACTTATCTTTTGCAAATTCTACTAGACAATCAAGAAGTAGTTAAGTTTATGATTATCAAGAATTAAGCAAACTACTTATAAAACAATCTCTTAGCACAAACTCCCCCTTGATTTTGAATTTTCAATAATTTCATTAAATTATTGTTTAAAGGAAACTATGTCCTTTAATTCTCCATTTCGCAAACTCCAAATTAGACAAAACAAACTTCCATATCTTATCGACAATTCTAATACAATTACAAATTATTTCTACAAATTCGAACAATATTAACAAAAAATTCACAATAATTTAATTATTTTTCCGACTTATAATGAAAATTATTTATTCAATAATATCTCGGAGTTAGTTTAATGAAAAGTTTAAAATTATTAGTTTTTGTATTTGTAAGCATTTTCTCTTTACTTGCAACTACTGAAACAAATGCAGCAACTGTGCAAATTATTCATAATTGTGCTGATGCAGCTGCGAAAAAAGTTGATGTATGGGTGAACAATGTAAGAACAGTTCAAAATTTAGAATTTAGAAAAGCTACAACTTGGACACCAATTCAAGCATTGAGCGTTACTATTGCGATTACGACCCCTGGTGCAGTCGATACTACAAAAGCTATATTCAGCAAAACTTATGCTATGGATTTGATGAAAAGATATGTGATTGTAGCCAATGGAATTGTTTCTGCAAGCGGTTATAATCCTAAAAAAACATTTGAATTGTCTGTGTTTGAAGGTGGCAAAATCACAAGTACCGACCCAAATAAAACAGACATACTAGTATTGCATGGGTCAACAGATGCACCAGCTGTAGATATATGGGAAACAAAAGTAACCAATACTAAATTAGTGTCTAATATCTCATATAGCCAGTTCCAAGGTTACTTGTCGCTTCCTGCAGAAGATTATGCTTTGGAAGTAAGAACAGTAAATTCTACTGAAGCAATTGCAAAATATGATGTGCCATTAAAAACTTTACAAGCAAAAGGTTTTGCATTAGTGGTTTTTGCTTCTGGATTTTTCGATCCAACTAAAAATAGCAATGGCGATGCATTTGGTCTTTACGCAGCTTTGCCAACTGGCGATGTAATAGCATTGCCGCCAGCAAACACTTTGAAATATGCTAAAGCTCAAATTATTCACAACTGTGCAGATAAAGCGGCTGAAAGTGTTGATATTTGGGTGAATAATTCTAAAGCATTTGCTGGAGTGAAATTCCGTGAAGCAACTGCATACACTGAGTTACCTGCTGGTTTTCCATTAAGTATTGCAGTAACTGCTGCAAAATCTAATGATACTGTTGGTGCTGTTAAGCAATTTAATATTACTTTAGAGCCAGAAACAAGAAACATTTTGGTGGCAAGTGGAATAGTATCAAGCACTGGATATGCTCCAATTATTCCATTCGATTTGAAATTGTATAATATGGGTAAAGAAAAAGCAACTAATCCTGAGAAAAATGAAGTTTTAACTTTCCATGGTGTTACCGATGCTCCACCTGTTGATTTATCTATAGAAAATGCTAACCAAACTTTTACTTCTGTAATTTCAAATGCTTTCTATGGTGAATTCTATGCTTATACTGAATTGCCATTCGAAAATTTAAAACTAAAAATTTATCCAGCAGGTTCACAAGAATTATTGGTAACTTATTTAGCTCCCTTTAATTCACTTAATTTAAAAGGTGAAACTTTTGTACTTTTGGCTTCAGGATTTGCAGACCCAACCCAAAATAGCAATGCTACACCTTTTGGTATTATTATGGTGAAAAATGATGGAACAGTTATCGAATTAATGCCAGAAGCAGATGAAAATTCTGCGAAAGTTCAAATTATTCATAATTCTGCTGATAAAGCAGTTGAAACTGTTGATATTTGGGTTGGAAATCAAAAAGCGATTCCTAATTTTAAATTTAGAACGGCAACTCCTTATATAGATTTTCCATCAGATGTAGAAATTGTAGTTTCAATTGCATTGCCAAATGCAAAAGACACTTCTGAAGCAATTGCTAAATATAAATACACTTTAGTAAATGGTGCTTTTTATACTATTATTGCAAATGGTATTGTTTCACCAACTGGCTATAACCCAGCAACTCCATTTGATTTGTATGTTAGTCAATCGAGAATAGCTGCATTGAATTCTGAAAATATAGATTTGATGGTATTCCATGGCTCGACTGATGCTCCAACTATTGACATTTATGAGAAAACTGCTGGTGAACTAATCAATGATTTGTCTTACGGCAAATTTAGTAACTATTTAGAATTACCACAATTGGATTATTTATTGCAATTGAGAGATGCAACAGGCACTACAATTTTAAAGAAATATCTTCTGCCTTTTAAAACTGAAGGTATGAAAGGATTATCTACGACTATTGTAGCATCTGGATTTTTAGATTCTACAAAAAATAGCAACGGTCAGCCTTTCCAATTGCTTGCTGTTACGGAAGATGGATTTGTGAGCGTAATTGATGAAGAAAGTATTAATTCTGTTGAATACACAGCAAACAATACAAATTCGAATAATGTAATGCCAAACCCAAGCATTGGAGTTGCAATAATTAAATTAGATTTGAATAACATTTCAGAAAATTTAGTTTTGACAGTATTCGATACAAATGGACAAAAAGTATATTCACAAGACTTTACTAATTTGACTTCTGGAACAAACTATATCAATTTAAACTTACCATTTTTAACTAATGGTGTTTATAGATATACTGCGAAATCAGCAAAAGATAACATAGTTGGTTCTTTCACAGTTGTGAAGTAATTTCCAAAACACTTTAAATCCAAAAGACCTCAACTTTTAGCTAAGTTGAGGTCTTTTTTTGGCTTTAATATAGTAATTTATCTGGTAATTGAAATTTTGTTTGAAAATGAATTAATTCCATCTTTAATAATTACAAAATAAGTTCCAGTAACTAAGGGTTTAATACTAATGTTTACTGTTCCGGATGTCTGTAAAATTACATTTCCAAATAGATCAACTATTAACACTTCTTCATAGCCTAAAATTCCATAAAGAAATTATTTTTCATTTCAACTATATACTCTCTTTTCACATTAATTTCTTCTGTACTAGAAGTTGATTTTTGTGAAGCATTGTATTTGGTCCAAGTCTTAGCATTGTCGTATGAGATGTATTCGACTCCTTTTGAGTCTTCAAATAGCATAGGTGCTAGTTTATTCTTATTAACATAAGAAGGAATTGCTAATTTAATCTCTTGGGTAGATACTTTATTTAAATACCATTCGGATTCATTATTATATTTTATTAATTCAGAACCATCAAGTCTCTCTATGATTACAATATTACTGTTTTCAATAACTTTACCACTCATAATATTTTTGTCTGTGCAAGTTAATGTTGTAACAAATGTAGCAAAAATAAAAATTAGAAGAAATAACTTTTTCATAAAGTACCTTTAAATTAATTTTCAATTAAAAACTTCTTTACTATAATTTGATTATTTATAGT